>OASE01000008.1_pt1 | contig 101180 bp, 64 predicted proteins | sample 1494851 | NCBI WGS metagenome assembly OASE01 (sample SAMEA3360680, study PRJEB22359) | human gut metagenome | biome: ENVO:urban biome; feature: ENVO:human-associated habitat; material: ENVO:feces | place: Bangladesh | collected 2011 | reverse complement strand
TGGTGCTGCTTGCCAACTTCATAACATCAGATAAGATAAGGTATTGATGTGATTTGTGACCTTTTCGTGGCCTAATAAAAAGTAATCTTACGAAAACCTTTATTAGTTAAAAAGCAATTAAGATCATTGATGTTATAAAAAACTCTAGCATTAGAATCAGATGTAAACCTGATCTTTCTAATCTTTTTAAACTCTTCACAATCTATGATGTCATAGCTTAGCTTTGAATAGAAACCATAACCACATAACAGATTATACAAAACTTTATGAGGAACAAGTTTTTTATTATCACAGTAATCGGCAAAAAATGTGTAGAACTTGTCTTTATTAAGATATTGTTTTTCGCAGTATGTTTCTACTGGTAAAAAACAATAAGTATCTCTTTTTAGGTATTGATTTAAAGTAATGGTATTGCCAAAAAGCAGTTCTGATACTCTATTAACTGAGATATGAGTTTTTAAAAAATCAATTTCAAATGAGGCTATTTTCTCGACCTCTTCACGATCAAGAAACATTTTACCTTCTTTGTTTTTATAAACTTTTGGATATTTATATTTTTCTTTTTTTAATCGTTTCCAAAAGGCTATGTAAGAGAGCAAAAAAAATTTAGCTCCCTCTGAAATCGAAATTCTAATCATTGTTCAGTTGTTCTTGAAATGTTTTTAATTGAATAATAAAAGTAGATACCTGCTTACTGAAATTGCGTTCACCGACAACTTTTTGCAAGTCGTTCATTTGTGCGATGTCTTTAACTAATGCCATAAGTTCACGATCAACAACTTCGACCTGATTTGCAACTCTTGCCTTTGTCCATATTTTCAAATTTTCTTTTATTTCTTCTGCATTAGTTGCCATGATGCTTTAACCACTTCTTCATATAAATTAAATCTTCAAGTGAATAACAAGGATCTTGTTTGTTCAGTCTAAAAGGTGCAGGTATTGATAGCTTGTTTTCTGAGTAATAGCTTTTCAGCTTATATTGAGAAATGCCAAGCTCCTCACAGAAACATTTAAGGTTATAAGAGCGTGACTGAGTTTTAACAAGAAGATCAAACATTATGTCTATCTTGTCTGACAACTCCTGTAACTGTTCATTCACGCTCAACATAACCTAGTCCTTATGCTTTAAAATGGGCAATCGTCATCGTCAGTTAATTCAGCTGATGGCTCAACCACAGCAGCAGGCGCACTCTCTGCAACTTGTGCTTGTTCATAAGCAGGTTGTGAACCATAAGCTGGCTGTGCTTCTGTTTCTGATTGTTCATCTTTAAAAGCCTGATACTTAGCCTTAGCCTTATCTAAAGCTCGCACAACGTCTAAAGCCTCTTTAGCTCCAAGTTCAACTTCATCTAAAGAACGACCATCAGGATAAAAAACGTTGACTGAAATTCGGTCATAGTCGCCATTCTTGCCTTTGTATTCGCCATACTTACCAATAACAAGAGTTAAAATAGTTCCGCAAATTTCAGGGTAGATAGTGCAGTTTTGACAATCAATTTTTGTTGCCTGCTCTTCTGCTGTCTTTTGGTCATTCACAATAGACATTAACTGCTGAATATCCCAAGAGTTCTGCCCCCATTCACCCCATTTTGCATTCGGATCGTTCTTATCTTTTGTTCTGCGTCTGCCCCAAAATTGATGGTCAATGTAATATTTGCTATCTTTACCATCAGCTTTTTGAAGCAAGAACACACATCTTGTGCGCTCACATTCAACACGAACATCTTTTTTCTTGTTATCATCAAATTCGATTGAATCGTCAGAACAAAAGATTAACTTAGCCTTACATCTGATACCTGTAATCTCTTTAGGATAAAGTTTGAACTCCTCCCAAAACTTAGAGTGATAATCAGGATTATCTGATTGGATAGGCTTTACATAGTCTGATTGATATACTGGCATTTACTGCTCCTTAATGTTTGCTCTTAGCTGTTTGCCAAGCTCTATAATTTCTTGATCTTCTTGTAGTTCTTTAGGTGCTTTTTTAAATACAGCTACTAATTCTTTTCTAGTTACAGCTCTATTCATTTGCTCAATTAGATCTTCTTTAGCTGTCTTATTTTCAAGCAGTAAATCTTCTTGTGTTTTATCTTCAACTGCGACTGTAGCCTTTTCAGTTCTAATATCCTGAGATACAAGCAATTCTTCAAATTCTTCTTTGTCGTAAGCACCCCAACCATAAGCATTTGAAATAGCAATAGTCATTGCTCGTGATTGAAGCATACGCTTTGGACGTTGCAACCAGGTAGGCTTTGATGCGTCAAATTCTTCATCGTGATAAGCAGTGCCTTCAAAGGAACACACAGAACCATCAGCTAATTTCTTTTGTACAATGCAAGTTGTGCTTTCGTAATAAAGAACTTCTTTCTTTAGAGTTTTATTACCAATAATTCGATTTACGACTTTCTTTAAAAGAACTCCGTTGTCTTTAAAAGAAATGCCTGCGCAGTTCTTCTGACTGGCGACTGCCTGCTGCCAACCTTTCTTTGAAACGGAAGTGACTAATCGACCGTCTTTATCTTTAAAAGCCCAAATACCACCAAGAATAGGATCTAAGCCCATTGATACAGATAATCGGATAACGTTCATTACATCAGCTAGATTTACTTTTACGTCAGGTGCTGATTTAGGTAATGCGATCTGAGATGCGATCATGCTGATTAGTTGTCTATCGTCATAAGCTGTATGAATTTGTTTTTGAGCCTGTGAGATAAACTTTAATTCAGCTTCTGTAGCAGGTATTACTTCTGCCTTAACTTCAATTTCTTCTGACATTTATTTGTCCTCTACAGTTAAAATTCTGTGCCCCTTAGCCCATTCTTTCAGTTCACTTTTTGCGTAAAAGTTTTTACCGCCTTTTTTGTAAGGTTGGGGGAAGTCAGAACTTTTCTTTTTGAAGGAATAAAAACTGAATTTCGATTTGACAAAAAATTTCGCAGTATCTTCAATACTTAAAAACTCCATTGCTAAACCCCCTTAGCGATTGTCAGCTTTGGTGAAATTTCGCTTTCTTTTAAGTATTTCTTGTAAGTTTCAGCATCAGCATCAGCAAAAGCCTTAGCATCAAAAGTGCGTCTAGTTTGCTTTGTCAAAGTACAAACTAAAGCACCCTTAGTAGTGATAGCCTCTGCATGACCGTTCATTAAAGATTTAATCTCTGCTGTAAGTTCTTTTGAACGTTTATCAAGCTCATTCTTCTGTTTGTTGACTGTTTTTAATTCTTTTGCTTTTTCAATAAAGGCATCATCAGCATATACAGCATCAACTCCACCTTCTTCGACTTCTTCTAATTCAGCATTTAAAACATAAGGAACATTTGGAATCAGGTGAGCAAAAATAAAATCAATCTCAGCATCAATGATTTTTTTAATAGTTTCATCATCACGATGCACAACATAAACACGAACTCTGTTTTCTGTAAGAATCCAGGCGCAAAGATACATCTGCTTTTTATCAGCAAATAGCATCTGTTTTTGGCACTGGATATAGTAATCACGAGGGATAGTGTTATCTTCTGCTAAAAGTTCACCTTTAGAATTGAACTCACAACCTTTGCCCCAAACTTTTGAGCCGTCAGTTGTGAGTTTGTCACGCATATTAAAACCAACTGTCTTAATTTCAATAGGTGTATTGTCTTCTGTAAAGAAATCTACCTGAGCAATCGACCAAGGATAATTTTCGTTGTAAAGAACGGTCCCTTCTTTTACTTTAAGATGTGTTTGCTTTGAGAATTGCTCAGCAATAAAAGGCTCTAAAGCGTGTCCTCTGTCAAACACAAATTTATCTTCGCCAAAAGATAAATTCTGCATTTTTTCTAAGACGTCTTGAGGCTCTGCGTATTCTGATTCACCTAGCAGCACGGCATCAGTAGAACCGCCAATATGTGTTGCGTGTAGATAAGAAATCTCATTTTCTTTCTCTACTTCTCCTGTAAAAGGATCTTTGAAAAAATCTAAGGCTTTTTGATCGGCAACTTTAAACCACTCTTTATAAATTTGTTTGTAATCGTTCATATATCTATACTTAATGTTTGTTGTTTTAATTATTGTCTTTATAATATTATATAACATTATTTTATGTTTTATTAAACATTACATAATATTTTTAAACATTTAGTTTAATAGATATAAAAAAAGCGCTCCTCAAAATAAAGGAACGCTTTATAAAAAGCTAAAAAATAAGCTTAACGAACTATAAAATCTCTTTTCATTGGAACGTCAGATTTAAACTTTAACATATCATCTTCTGTTATCAGGAGGTCATTTATTAAGAATTGCTTTATAACATCAAGTATAGAAGTGTCTTTTGAACACTTAATATAATCTTCTTCAAGAAATACATCACACATTGATTCATATTTTGAACGCCCATATACAAGTTCGTTAGGTTCTTCTTCTGAAAAATATGTTTGAAGTTTAAACAACGTCTCCTTATCGTCAGCTAGACAATAGCGTACTTCTAACTCAACGTTATCTGCGCCATACATTGACTTGTAGATGTTTAGCAGTATCTGAGCGAACTGCTCCTTTGTCTGTAATTTTTCTGTTTTTACAATGTGAAAATTGCTTTCTTCTGCTAAACAGACAAAATAATCATCTCTTTCTTTCACTTTTAAAAAGTGATATTTAATGCCATGAACAGTTTTTCTTTTTATATAAAACAGTCTTTCGATTAAATATTCCATTTCTTTTAGCTCCAGTGTGTAAGTTGACGTTGTTATTTTGGATTTTTAATCTTTGCAGCAGAAAAACCGTTCGCCTCAAGACAGAGAAGGGCGTATTCATAGTCACCATCAATTTCAGGATCGCCATAAATCATTTTCTCTTTAAGAGGTACAGGCTCACCATTTACAATTTCTATGAGATTCATTTCTGTACAATCTGCTGACTTAACCCATTTATACATAAAATCTCTGTGTTTAAATTTAGGAGAGGTTACAATATAAAATGCTTTGTCTGTAACAAATCTATATTTAACCAAAGGAGAACCAAGCAGATTACTTTGCTTTGTTAAAGTTTTGCAAAGTCCTTTTATTGTTTTTTTAACATCAAACCAATATTCATTTCTGTATTTTAGTTCAAACAGCAGTTCGCCTTCGTCTATACACTCTAGATAACCAATTTTCCCATCATCGCTGTTAAATTTATTTACAAATAAATATTTTTCTTTCCTACTTCCTTGATAGTTAGTTACTGCGATAACATACATAGGCATAAAAGCATAATTTTTTAAAATTTCGCTATCAGTCATTTTTTCTCCTTAGTTTGCATTATCTGAAAAATCACACTTATAAAATCTAATTCCAAATAATTCAAGATCAGATTTTTTAAATGAATTTATTGAAACAACATCGCCATCTTCAAAAGTTAGCTTAAAGAAATACTGCTCTGTTTCATAACAAAATTCTTTAACTCTACTTAAATATAGTTGGGCGATTTCATCTATAAAATCTAACTTTTCCTCAGAGGTTAGTTCTTCTTCTAATTCATCATCTACATCATAAGCTAACACACCTTGAGTAAAAAATCGTTTATCTTCTTCTTTTAAATCTTCGCCTGTGATTGTCTTGTAAGTATCAAAAGATACACTTAGATTTTTAAAAGGTTTTCCATTGACAAATAAAGGCATTATAGACAAATCAAAATCGCCATAATCAGGAGCTACAAAACCTGAACCAGTATAATTATCTTCAAAAAAATCGTTTCTTTCTAATAAGTTAATCAAATCTGTTAAATAAACTTTTCTCATATTTACACCTTTATCCACTTTTACTAATAAAGCTGATGATAAAATTCTACGCTGCAAAGGATACTATGACTATTACACAAATTACTCATCATCTTTTACCTCAATGCCAAATGGTAACCATTCACCATTTTTTCTAATTTCAAAACTATTAAATAGATCTTGAACAGGTATATTATTTATTGATCTTAAAATATCATTTTTATCACGGCAAACCGCAAAAAGAAGTTCAATATAAATTTCGCCTGTTGCTTTACTTCTGTAAGTAATAAAGTTTTTTGCACTCATAACAGAACAATCAAACAAACAATCCATTTCATCAATGCTTTTTAAAGGTCGATACTTCTTTTCTGGCTTATCCTCTTTGACTGCATCTAATGGTAAAAAGAAACTAAAATCATTATCATCTTTGATTTTAAAACAGTAGGCTTGTCTATCTTTTATATCTCCAATTACTCCTCTACAATCCATGCTAACTCTATCACCTAGCACCAAAAGACTGTCAGCAAAATAACCAACATCACCAACTTTTACATCATTTCTATTAGCCCATGACTTAACATCTTTAACATCAAATCTCATTGTTTTACTTCCTCTATATTTTTATAATCAATCCCTTTTAAAAAAATTCTTAAAGTCGTTTAAATCTTCACATTCAATACGTACAATGATTACGTTTTGATCGTCAACATTCCCAGATCCAATACTTCGTACTTTACAATCTAAAAGTTTTGATGATTTATTTACTCTGTATTTTCTAAATGAATAAGCACTCGCAAATCCATATTCACCAAGTATTAAATAAATAAACTCATCATCTGTAATATCATCTATAAAATCTCTTAATGTCATTTTTAATTACTCCTTTGTATTCTTCATCATCTGTTTTTCTATAACCAAAATTCTATTTTTTATTTGACGCAACTGTGTACACATATCCTGGTATATCCAATAGTCTATCTTTGCATGATGTTTAAAATATTCACGTTCTTCGACTGAAGAAGCAACAACAGATTTTTTATAATCTCCTAAAAAATTATCGTGCCAAAGAGTGCGACAATCACATATAAAGACACGTCTGCGTTTAAGCTGAATCAGCTTCTTTAGCTTCTTTTCGTAATACATTAAGCCACCTTCTCAAAATCAAACTGTCTGAATATTGCCTGTAATACATTCACAACGATTGAATTACCTGCTTGCTTGTATAGCTGTGAATTGCTGATACCTACGTTCTGTGCTTTGTAAAAATCATCATCATCAAAGCCCATGAGGCGCCAGCATTCTAAAGGTGTTAGTTTTCTGATACGAAAAGCTGTATCTTTTGCTGTTAATAAATAATTATCTTTTAGCACCGTTGTTAGTGTGTTTGTGATATTGTCGGTTCTTGGTACCAAACAAGTCATATTAGATCTTTTCTCTTTTATCTTTTTCTCTTCATATTCTTTTCTGATTTGTTTTCCGTATTCAGTTCTTTTAGTGCAAAGAATAGCGATGTTTTCAGTTTCTAACACTCTCTTATCTCCACATGAGTTCCCAGTTCTAATAGCACCACAAACATTATCTTTAAAGAACTGTAAGCCCTCGTCTGATCTCTGTTCGCATACAATCTTAGGCTCACGATTGCCTCCTTGCATGGTGTTTAAACATGGTGATAAACCGTCAGTATCATAAACACGTCCACATTGAGGGTTAGTAAAGCCATTGCTGTTATCAACAATGTTGAATACCTGTTTAACTTTTACGCATTTAGGATCTTTCCAGTCTCGTGAGCAAAGAGTGTCGCACCACTCTTTGCTCTGTATTCTGCGTTGATTCTGATGATAGCTTGAAGTTTTAATATGTTTGATTTGTTCATCAGACAGATAAAACTTAGGGTCAACTTCGTTTTCTAACAAATCAGCCAATCTTAATTTAAGAGGTTCACCCACTGGGAACGTAAATTTAAAATCAATATCTTTTCTGATTGAAACAATAAAAACACGTTCTCTGTTTTGAGGCACACCAAAATCTTTAGCATTAAGAACTTTGTAATAATTGTTGTATCCTGCCTGTTCTAAGCTGTCTAAAACTGTTTTAAATTCATTAGTGAACTTTTTGCTTGTTAATGCTTTGACATTTTCTGCGATTGCATACTCAGGCTTTGTATCTTTAATAATTTTTAAAGCAGCAAAGAATAAGCCTGAACGTGTTACATTGCCATTCTCATCAAAAAAGCCTTTCTGATGTCCTGCTGCACTTATATCTTGACAAGGGAAGCCATAAGTAATTAAATTTACATCGTGCAGTTCGGCAGTGTTTACAGTTGATACATCTCGCAAATTTATCTGTTCTGAAACACCATGAATTGCACAATATGATTTGACAGCGTACTTGTCTATCTCGCAGAAGTTCATAATTTTAAACAGCACTCTCTCTCTCTCTAGCGCTTTTTCAAAGGCGCCTATTCCTGAAAACAAACTTAATACGTTTAACATTGTTTTTTTTATTCCTCGTTTTGTTCAAAATATTTTTGTAACTTATTATCTAAATCGCTATATTCTTTTTGCTCATCTGATGTATCAACATCATAGTTAAGTTGATCGTTTAGTAAGTCAAAAAAATATTCTTTGACTGCTTGATGAATTAAAAGCAACTCATCCTTTGTTAAATCTACTGTCATTTAAAGCACTCCAATGTTGTTTGTTCTTCCTTAAATGGGATATTCATATAAGACATTACATCTTTTAATCCTAATGTATTCATACAAAATTCATATTGTTTTGGATGTGTTCTTTGCATGATTTGAAAACGATTAGGAGTTTCATTTTGTACTCCGTACATACAAAACATACAACCTGTACGTTTTACCCCTGTTGTGTAATATTCGCCGTTTTCCTTTTGTTTAATTTCTCCATAAACTGATGCTATTTTTAAATTGTGTTCTACGATGTATTGCAATACATCTTGCTCTGTCCAAAAAGACATAGGTCGTGATAATGGTCTTTTAGCATTAAAAGCATTGCAACCAAAACGCAACCAAGTATTTAAACGCAAACTGCTTTCATCTGTCATTGTTGCGATAATTCCTTTAGATCCTGTTTCTCTTTCATATCTAATAAAAGGCTCTTTTTTCATAATCTTGCAACATTTATCAGAAATCTTAAAAGGTGCGTTTAGCATAAATTTCCATTTTTCTGACAACTTATATGATTTTGTTTTATTTCCGTTTAACCTTAAATTTCTTATATATTCGCTTTTTGTATTTCTAATATCTGCAATATATGAACTTTGTTCTTTGCTTATAACAGGATAGCCATACCTACTAATTACTTCTTTAAACATCATCTTAGGAGTAATTACTTTTACGTTATTTTGAGACATAGCAAATTTTTTAACTTCTGGATATTCAAGTCCTGTATTGCAAAATACAGCAGGTACATCAGGAAATATATCTTGCAAAATATCTTTTAAAACAGTGCTATCTTTTCCACCACTAAAAGCTAGATATACGTTACCGTTGTATTGAATATGCCATTGTTTTAATCTGCGTTTTGTCATTAAGATTTTTGCATCTAATGGTAATGATTTTTTTTGTTGCAATTCCCACAATGTATGAGCGCTCATAAATCTAAGCTCCTGTGCTGCCAAAACCGCCTGCACCACGATGGGTATCAACTCCAATAACCTTACCTTCAATCATCTTGATTTGAGGTAAAGGTAAAATCACTAACTGAGCAATGCGGTTGCCCTTGAAAATCTTTGTCAGGTTATATGGCTCTAATACAACTCTGATTGAACCTGTATAACCAGCATCAACAACGCCAATAGGTGTACCAATGCCTTTAACGTTAAATGATGAACGTGGACATACAAGCCCTACAAAGCCATCAGGTATTAAGACATGCACTCCCGTGTCAATGGTGTTAGGCTTGTTTGCTTCTAACATCTGATCTTCTCTGCATGACAAGTCAAAGCCTGCGTCTGTGTCATGTGCTCGCACTGGAGCATAAGCACCTTCATCTAATTCATATTTAATTTTCATATTTCTTGTTCCTTTAGTTCCTTAAAATTGAGTTCTACAAACTCTGTAAAAAAATATTTAAACTCTTGTATTGCTAAATGTAAGTCGTTGCTATCACTGGCAGATGTCTTAATCTTTTTTAAACAATACCTATCTTTTAAAACGTCAAATAAAAACTCGTGATTCGTTCTAAATGTTTTCATCATCTCCTCTAACAAATCAGCTTGTGCTTTTTTACAAAAACGTTTAACTAAAAATGTTTCCTGCTGATGTGCTGGAGATTCATATTTAAACTTTGTTAATTTTTGCCTTGCTAGTGCTCCCCATAAATCAAGTAAATTTCCGATCGTTAAATTTGCGTCTATCCACTGTTGCAAAATGTCAGCTTTCATCTGTACTGTCAGATTTAGTTTCTTCTTCGTACAATGTTTCTGAGATGTCATGTAAATACTGATCTCCTAATTGAAAAGGTAACTTTCCTAACTCCTCTAATTCGATTACGTGCATTACAACAAACTCTTTCTCAGGTACAACTCGTGTATCTACTGAAAAGAATTTAATTAAGCTGTCGTCTTTGTATAAACATTCGCTTTTAGTTCCAGCATCAAACAAAGCTTTTAAGCGGTTGTCTCCATCGTGAATGCGATAGTCTTTGAACACGATAGTCACAAAGCAGCACACTGGCTTTTCAATCACTGGCAAATGACCTTTACGTAAAAGACAACGTGCGGCATTGATCCATCTGTTGTATGCTGTTGTGTTCTTAATACAGCCTTTCTTTGAACGAAAACTAGAGTAATAACCGCCAGCAAACTGATTTTTAATCGCACTCCAGTTCACAGTTGTTTTCTGATTCACTGATGGAGGCAAAGGTAAAATAACCTCACGACCTGCGATTTCTTTACCGTTCAGCTTGATAGTTACTGTCTTTTGTCCAAAAGCATAGGTATTCATAATTACGCCTTAGTGTTTACTGGTGTAATGCCAAAAGAACTGAGAACAGCATTTAAAGCATCTAAGCCATTCTTAAAACGCTGACCGTTTATCTCAACGTTAAATTCAGTCTCCTGATGAACAGGGTTCTTTAACTCAGGAATTACAGATTTGTTTTGCTCGAAGGTTACGACCTTAGCCTTCTGCTTTGAGAATGAGTAAATGTCTGTAAGAGCTTTCTTGCATTTATCAGTTCTACCAATAAAGCGAACTCTAACTACTGGTGAGAAATGATTACGTCCCTGAATCAAGTTAGGACAAGTCATACCTCTTGCAAACTCGCCTCGTGCATTTACGTAGGCATCTACGAAGGCTTTACGATCAAAAGGATCTTGTGCTGTTGAGTGCATACCAAATTCAGCAAGGGACCCAAAAGCGCTTCTAAAAGCAAATACAGCTCGTGGATCATCACAGATATAATCACAGCCTGTATCCAGGTGATCGTTAATCTGATTGTAGAAATTATTAGCCTTAGCCTTTAAAGCCTCTGTATCAATACCCTTTAAACACTTTACCTGCTCGTAAATATCTGCAACTGTTGGCATGAACTTTGATTTTTGAAGGTGAAGAGATACAGCATTTCTTACATCTTCAAAGTCAAATTCTTTTAATGCGTTGAATACCAAGCCGTAAGCCTGTTCGTTAATCTCACGACCATACAAAACTGATACTTGTTTCCACAGTTCAACAAAAGGTTTTACATCTTTCTTGTCCATAAATTACTTCCTCATAAGTAAGTTTGAATCGTTACTTGATAAATTAACATCAATGATGTTTTCATCATCGCCAAATTGAGAATCCGCAATGTTTTGTGCTATGCGGTCAACGTCAGCAGGTGTAGCAACAGGTGTTGTTTTAGGTTGCTGATAACGACCAGCATATTCAATTTGACGCAAACACCATTGACGAACTCTTAACTTTAAATTTTTAACAGGAGCACCTTTTTTATCTTTCCACTTCATAGGTGCGTAGTGTGTGTAGAACTTCTCAGCCATTAGAGCGCAGTTCATTGTTTCGAGTTGAGGATATTTAGAGATGTTCTTATTTTTATAGTCTAAAAAGATATTCTCTATGTAAGCTGTAAAGTCTTCTTGTGAGAACTCTTTAGATACTATATAAATACTATCTAAAGATTTACTATTACTAATAATACTATTATGTATAAGGTAGAAAATGTCATTTTGACCATTTCGATATGGTCGATTTGACACTTTCGATATAGTCATTTTGACATTTTCGGTAGTCAAATTGACTATATCAGAACTTGTAAAATATTCACTTTTTACAGTGATGCTTCTTACCTTTTTAAAGTTGATTAACTGAATCTGACTTGTAATCAGTTTTTTGACTTCCAGCTCTGTGAATGAACGCTGAACTGAACTTAAAGAAATGTGTAGCTCTTCTACTGCTTGTTGGTTGGAATAGAAAACAGCTTTATCAGCTCTAGTAGATACAGAAGATAAAAAGAGAATACGAGCAAATAAAAGTTTTGATGTTAGCTTTAGGCTTTCATTGCTCAATATATCTTCTGTTAAGAGTACGTTTACTGTTTTCACTTTAAATATTTCCTTTAGGTTTTTATACCTTATGTTTAAGTATTTTATACTTTATCTTTAATTTTGCAAGTAAATATTTAAAGTTTTTAAATCTTAAGTATATAGCAGTTTTACAAATTAAAATTTATGTTGATTTTTTTATTGCTTTACTTTAATATTTGTAACTTTTTATTTTTTAAAACCAACAGCAAATATATATAAAATAAAAGGGGAATTTATGTATAACGCAAAAACTGTATGTCAAAGCTTAAGGAAGCTAACGACTTTACATAACACAAAGAAAACAGATTTAGCTAAGGCTCTAGGTGTAACTTATCCTACAATCGTAAAATGGCTTGACGGTAATCTACTTCGCCCTTTCAGTGATGATGTTGTACATAAGATAGCTGACTTCTTCCAGGTTCCAATAGAAGAGATAACTGGGGAGCAAGTTATATCTTTTGTTGTCAACACTGTAACTTGTTTTGACGATAATCTAAAACTAATTGAAATGCCTGAACCATGCTTAACCATCAATAAAGAAATCTTTGACAGTTTTAAACTTTCATCAGATAAGTGTGTTTGTGTTTTAGCAAACAGTAATTATAAGAACATAGCAGTAGGTGACCGACTGCTGCTAACAGAGATTGACAATGAAAGAATCGAAAATGACAGAATGTACTTCTTAATCATGGAAGATGCGCTTGTTCTCAGGAAGATTAAATACAATCCAATCATCGACCAGGTATCTATTATCAACGGTGATGATGCTGTTGAGATTGTAGTTCCAAAGATTGAATTTTTTAATATGATGAGAAAAGTATATAAGATCTTATTTATTGAAAGAATAATGTAGAAATGCTTATTTTATCTCATAGTGTCAAATTGACTATTTCGATATATTCAAAATGACACTATCTGAAAGGAATGCTATTTTAGTTGTTTATAATAAAAATTTGGCACCCGTAGCATGGCAGCAACATTTAGTTGTAAAAAAATCTTTTAAAGTAAAACCTCTTTCAATAAAAAGCTCCATTTTACTACTATCAGTAAAATGGATCCTGTGTCTTATATATATATTCTCTGAATTTAATTCTCTAGTTTTTGTCAAATCAATCAAAGAATAAATCTTTCTGTTAGTTTTTAAAGTATCATTTGATAAATAGTTTTCTTTTATTAATGTACAAACTGCTATAGCTATACATACACCTTGCATCAAGTCATTAAGTTTGTTAAAAGCAAGTTCATCTTTACTTTTTTGTTTATTTGAATTGTTCTCAGAATTAAGATCTGCTTTCTTAAAATGACCGTTAATCAGATAGTAGGCGTAATTATCAGCCTTAGCTAAATCTTCCTTACCATTCTTTAGGTTGGCACGGTATCTGTACTTGATAACATTTCCTTTTAAAAAGCCTCTGAACTCATCAGGAGTGAGCATTGCTTTAATTTCGTCAATACATTCATGTGAACCCTGCATATAATGCTTAGGTTGTAAAACATTATCAGTCATAAATAACTCCTATCTAAAAAGAGAAAGGCACATAATAATGTGCATAAATCAAAATACCGACTACTATCAGCAAAAAGAGAACATCAAGAGAAACTGAAATACATAGCTGTGTCTTAGTGTAGTTTTCTTTACCAATAGCAAAAACAAAACAAGAAAACCAAAAGAAGAGATTTAAAAGAAATAATGCTGGTAATGTCATTTATCGCTCCAGTCATCGTTGTAATGCTGATCTAAAAAATGCCAGTCTCGGCAGCATGAATCACAAAACTTTGCTAAATACTTTAAAACAAGAAAGATAGCTCCTAAGTACATCATAACCATTAGAGCTGACAGGATATATTCATAAACGTTCATTTAGACACCTTGTTGTATAAATCAATCAATGCGTTGTAGTGTGCTGCCGTTATGTCACAATCACGATCGATAGTTAATTGCTGTTCATAAAATTCTCGAAGTTTTGCTTTGTCTGTTGCATTGCATTGACATTTACTTTGTGAAATTGAGGTGGTAACTTCGGAATTTGAGGACACGTCTTTACTGCTACTGGTGTTGTCTGACTGCTGCAACCAACCGCTATCGCCAGGCAGAAAATCAGAAAAGTAATGATTATAAGTAGATGTAACGTTCTGTATATCTTTAGACAAACTGCTTTGTACATTTATCGCCTCTGTAAAAAATTCTTGTTCCTTTTGTGTCTTAGCCTTTTGAGCTTCATTAAGTATCTGTTCATATTGTTTCTCCATTGTTACAAGCTTTATCTGATAGTAAGAACTTGTAAGCTCATAGCCTATATAAGCACTGCCTAATACAGATACAGTCCATAAGTAAGGTGTTAAACTTTTTAAACTAAACATAAAAAAAATACCCCTTAACCCCTTATAAAAAAAGGAGTAAGGGGTCCAACGGTTCTTTATGAAAAAAAACTAAATGGTGCACCGTGATTGCAGGCTCACGGGCAAGCCTTATAAGTGCAGAGGTCACTTCACTTATAAATCAAACCTTGCCCATAGTCGTGATTTCGCTCACGACTTTTAAGCGGTACCCTGTCTGATACAAGACATTGCACTAGATGCTGGGCTACATTCTTATGTGCAATAGTAATGTTGTTTCTAAAGCGACACATTACCAGACCGCAAAAATGGCGGATAGGGTGAGATTCGAACTCACAAGCCATTCACATGACCGACAGTATTCAAAGCTGTTGCATTTACCAACTCTGCCACCTATCCATAAATTTGGCGGAGTGTAAAGGATTTGAACCTTTGAACCACTTACGTGATTGTCTGCTTAGTAGGCAGATGTATTCAGCCACTCTACCAACACTCCATTGTTTACACTCTTTTTACGTTAGAAGTGAGAGAAACGGCAAAGAGTAAGATATGACCACTAATACATATACACTTTGCAAATTTTAGTGTGAAGTGAAACTACGGTATGCCGTACATATCAAATCAACCAATCATTCACTTCACACTTAAGAGCCGTCTAAAAGAGAGTAAACGGAAGAAAACTTTTAAACAGCTCTTAAGTATGAAATGACACCTTTTATTAGACTAACGAAAAAGTTTTAGTTTACGCTAATCATTTCATACTTATGAGACATCTTAAGGTCACTACAGAACGCACCCGCAGCTTAGCTTCTTAAAATATCTCATAGCTATAAAATGGCAGAACAAAGTAGATTTGAACTACTACTGCAAGGATCAAAACCTTGTGTGCTACCCTTACACCATTGCTCTAAAAAAGCACTCACAACAAACTCTACTTACCGAATCTATAGAGCCTAAATATCAAATAAAAAAAGTAAGCATTGCTCACTGTGAGTACACGTTCTTTCACTTTATCAACTAAAAGGAGATACAAAAAACATAAAAATTTATGTCTAAGTACATAAATAACTTTATACCTTTTATTTAACTTTGTAAAGTTATTTTTTATATTTTTAAACTTTTATTTGCACTTTTATTAAACTTTGCATTGCTATATGGAGGCATGAATTTGAAAAATCAGAAAAAATTTGTGAGGGGGGGGGGTAAATTCAAAAAATTGAAAAAAATTTATGTAGGGTAATATGAAAAATCAAGTGGGCGTTTGGGGGCATCAGGGTTCAGCTCCAAAGCGGTCGAAGTTCAGCCGTAATTAGTAATGATTATCGTTATCAACTGGCGGTCAAGTCACGGCAAACGGTCACAAGATAACCGATTTATTAGAACTTATCTAAGCAAATCAAGTAGTTATCTTACACGGTACGAAGTTGATTATAGACACCAAACCGCACAGAATGGCACTAACTGATTGATTTACCTTGATTTTATGCTGTTTTGCTAGAGTTTGAAAAGAATTTGGAATATTTAAGTTTTTGTCTGCGTTATATTGCCTTTTCGTTTTTTTTATCGTTTTGTCATTTGCTTTGTCTCTTATTTTGTTTCTTTTAAAGCGTTAGCAATGTAAACCGCCTGGCAAACATGAGACGCTAGCAAACAAAAGTTGATTCACTGGAACAAAGACAATAAAAAACTAGCAAACTAAACCTTAAATCAAGTCGGCTTACTAGCTTTTTTAACTTAAGTAATAACTAACACGTGTGCTCACGTGCTTAACGCTTTATAGCTTATTTCAATTCAATACGTCAATAGACTGCATTTAATATCTTACTACTTCGCATTTAACTCTTTGAATTTACTTATCTTTTCTTGTAACTCTTCGTAATTGATATTTTCAGCGCCTGCGACTGTCTTTATTATTGTTAGCTGCTGAAGTTCATCAAGCTGAGACCATGCAGCAAATAAACATTTATAAATTGTCTTAAGTTCTTTTTTCTGTGCTTTAGTTCCTGCAGCTGCTGTAGTGTCTAGCAATGCTTTTAGCTTCTTAGATGCTTCTTTTTTATTGTCTGTCTTCAGACGTGTGAGCGCCATTTTTTCGATGCTTCCATACTGCTTTGATATAAAAGCTTCTGACAGCTGAGATGCGTATCCGAGAACTTTTGTAAGCTGTCTAATGCTTTTAAATTCAACGTCTAAAACTTTAATACTCATTTTTACACACCATTTTTTACTATAAAGCTTTTATAAAAGTATAGAAAAATACCGTTATCAAGTCAAATTACAAACTTTAATCATAGATATTTCAATCACTTAACTATTTTTATACATTCTCTACAAAAAAAATAGTAGATATTTATATAAATGTAATCTATAATGTAATTATAAAGAGAACGAAAGAAAAGAACGTTCTCATCAACCTGGAGACAAAAAATGAATACAGAAAATGAATACATCAAGACCGCAGAAGACGGTGCAATCTACTTTGATCCAACCTGTGATGATAACAATGCACCTGCTGAAATTGACCACTCAAAAGATCATTTCAACATTGATGAGAAAGAAGTTTTCTGTGAAAACGGCTTGCAATTAGTTATCAAAAACGGTGTTAATTATTTTTAAACTGGAGATCTAAAAATGGCTAGCTATTCAGTAAATTTCAAAGAGCTTAACAAAGATACAACAATCTACATTTCATTATTAGATGAAAGCAGAAGCAAAATGAGCGTGAAGATCAGATGCTTCATTATTGAAGATGGCGCATTGTGGAACATCACCGAAAGTGTTGCAAAAGCCTTTAATCAAAAAGTCAAAATAGATGGTGTGGGTTGGTATATGCGCTATAAGTATTGTGGAACTTATATCGCAGGTGATTTTTTAAATCAAATTAGAAACTATTATCATTTAGATAATGATGCGTTTAGAACAGAATGTATTTAAAAAAAGCGATCAAAGTTAAAAACTTCAATCGCTTTTCACAAACTTAACATTTTAAGTATATAGATACAGCTTTTTAAATCAAGGCTGTATCTATCAAAGTTGTAAAAAAAACAGCTTTGATAGATACAAAAGTATCAAATTTCACAAACTTAACAACTAAAAGGAAACAACTATGTGTTATTTTAACTTCTTAACTGGAAAAGCTTATAAAGCTAATTCAGATATTGCTAACATTCTAAGTGACTACTGCAAAAAGAATGCAATTGCATTCACAGGCTTTGCAACTATTCAACAAGCTAAAAGACTATTTTATATTGTGAAAAAAGGATCAAAAGGCGTTAAATGTCCGATCCAAATTGCTGGCGGTAAAGTGCACTACTTTACTTTGTTTCCTTTGAGCGCATTTATAAACGCTCACGATCGCAGAAGTCTAGCAGCACAAAAAAGAGATCCAAACGAAGACCAGCACGATCAAATTATTAGATACCAGGTCCCAGCAAAAATTAGCGCAGAAGAGAAAAGCGCACTAATTGCAGCTGCTGCAAGCTATTCAACCCCTGATTCAACAACTTACATTTTAGATAAAGACAAAGCAGATCATGACATGTTCAAAGTAAGTTTTGATCATCGTTCAGAAGCTGAATACAAACACGATCAACAGCTGAAGCAATGGTGTGATGCTGGTCACGATGCCGAAGACTTTGATCAAGTCGTTCCATTTTGCGATCACGCTTATGGCACTTTGACCCCTGAGCAAGTCGAAGAACTGAGCGCCGATCGTGATGAGTTTTGCCCGTTCTAAGCTGTCAAAAAATTGACTTTGTGGCGGTTGCCAGGTGCAGCCGTCACATAAAAAGGCTTAAATCAAGTCTTTTTATGTGACTTATCACAAAGAATGCTATACAGTAGCATAGGCACTTTTTAGGAGATACAAAAATGAATATTGAAGATCTATATCAAATTTCAGGTGAATATGGTTTAGTCACTAAACTTGAACAAATTAAATTTACACCTTACTTTTTACACTTAATTCCTGATGGCTGCAATTCAGAACATGACAATTTTGTAAAAATTGAAAGCATACAAGATGTATTAGATGCGTCTAATTGTGATTGCTTTTTTGCTTTTGATCATTATGAATACGATGATATTTATGATAAGCGTTATTTTTATTTTGAGATCATAAATAAAAATTCAGGTGACGTTATTCATACTCTTATATTAGATGCTAAGAGTGATATTAGTATGATCTCAAAAGAACTTAAAAGAACTGTTCAAATTCTAGTCGGTCATTATGACTATAAAACAAGTGACTTTTTCTATTCGGAGGCTGTAAATAATATCGGCGATCAAATCTTAACCGCAGATGAGACTATCAAAGATGAAATAAAATTTTTAAAAGAATTAGCATCAGGTTACACAACAAGAGAAAAAGATGAGTGCAGAAACGCACTAATCGATTTTATTGAACTAAGAAAAAATCAAGGTTTGAGCCTTTTTGAAACAGAAGAGCAAAAACAAGATTTTATAAATCTTTGTTTGAATCAATTAGAAGAGTAAAAGCTAAATGTTAGAGCATTAGCACAAAGTTAGTGCTCTATGATTTACCTTTTCACAACTTAACAGGAGTTTATTATGTACACACGTATTTTTAAAGCTTATGGCGCTGAAGGTCATAGAATCAAAGAAAGCTTTTCTACTTCACATTCTTTTGATACCGAAAGAGACGGTGAAAAGCTTAATGTAAGTGTTATTTGTTCTGACGTTACAGGACATAATGACTTTGTGCTTGTCGTAATTACAGGAGAATCACAAGAAAAAATTTTTGAAGAAATTGACGGGCAAATAACTGACGGTATCTTTGAAAATCAAAATGTAGGTAACGTTCAGGTCCTATCGAATGGCAAAATGACTGCTCTTCCTGATGTTGTTAGATGCTATGATGCTGTATCTTCTGATGAGTTTGATCCTTGTAATATCATTAGAATTTGTGACTATGTGAATGCAAGAGCAGTTGTAAATGACTTAGATCCTGTCTTTGAGTGGACACTTGAAAATAAGTGGGTTGATATTGAATCAGGAGAAGTTATACAAGACGGGCGAGAAGCTTTAGATTATGCCCTCGATCTTAATAGTGAAGCTACCGATTATCACGGATTGTTGTTTAAAGATTAAAGCTAAGTAGAGAAACAAAAGGAGAATCACAAATGATTTCAGACGGTTGGCATGATGTTGGAAACGGCGAGCAGGTTTATACTGAAAACGGCATTATCTTAAATGCTGTAAAGTTAGATCATAACGGCTCGCAAGTTTCAGCGTGGATTTATAGAACTAACAACAAAACGGGGGGCGCTGATAGAAAAGATCATGTTAAATACTCTACTTTTAAACGCTCAAATTTGTACTTTGTAAGCTAAAGTCAAACACAAAAACAAGGCGATCGAGTGATCGCCTTTTTGTCATGCAGAATAGGCACTATTTTAACGGTGCTAATCTGATGTTAGTTTTTAAAGCGTGACAAATCTCAATAGCTTGAAGAGCCTTTTTAACTTTGTGCATTTCGTCACAGGTTAAACAGTCCTCGTCTTTAGTATTGTGATATGTACATTCGATAGTTGCCATCGCCATTTTTTGAGCGTGGTCAATAGCAGCATTCAAATCATTACCAGTGTACTCATCAACTGCCTTATTCATGTGCTTTACCTCTAGCTATCTGTAGAATTTCATTCAAATCTTGAGTATCAAAAACATAAGAAAGCATAGGCACTTTGTACTGATTGCCCATTTTTTCAAATGATTTTTTCAAGTTAGCTTCCAAATCAGTGTAGTTAAAATCACCGTTTTCATCTGCTAAAAATGACAAGGCAGACAAGTAACTTTTAAGCTTATCCTTACCTTGAAAATAAATAAAAGATGCTATCCCCTGCTGAATCGGTGTACCTTTAGTTAAAAGTTTTTGTTCCACCCATTCATCGACTGATTCAATGAAGTTATCTACACTGATTTTCATACGTTACTCCTAAGCCTTAGTTCTTGATTGAACAGTTACAGGCTGTGTGTTTGGTGCTTCTGCTGTTGGTGCTGTCCATGTGTTATAACGTGGCATAGCTTCTGGGCAGATAGCACTAATCGGAATTACAGTATTAGTAATATGATTTACTGTATTTTGCAGAGACTGAATAGCATTGTTAGTAGCAGTAGCCATAACACCTAGCTGACAATCAACGGCACCGAAACGCTTTTCAGTACTTAAAGCTAAATCATTTACCCTGTCACTTACTTTGCCTAGTTCTGAATGTAGTGCGATGTAAGTTTTTGCGACCTCATCGTTGGTGTACTTTTCAGCCTTTAATTGACCAATTTCAGCATCCTTTTCAGCCATAACAGCAACGGCACCACTATTCATAGCGCAAGCCATTGCAGATTGATTACCGCCGAAGATACCGCCTAAACCACCTGACTGTAAAAAGCCTAATGAGCCTAGAACTAATGCAGGAATACCTACACCGTTTGCTAAGCCTTTGCTAGCATAATCACCCATAATAAACTCCTTATGTTTGAATGTATGGATTAAAAACGTTGATTTATTCAACACAAAAAGAATAGCTATAAGGACGGTATAAGTAAGCAATAAGAACGATATAAATTAGATAAAAGATCTCATCTTTTCTAAAATATCGAAAAGTTTAAGCATTGTTTCACGTGGGATAAGTACATAATCAGCTTGAATAGAGGCGTACCACTTAAGAAAATCTAAACCACGTGTGGATTTAGATTGTTGACAGAGTTTATAAATAGCTCTTGGTGAATACCATGTGACAAGCTGTTTGCCTTGGGAGTTAATAAGATAATGATGTTTAACATTAGCTTTATCAAGTTTACTCGCAACATAACTAGGATTAGTTATCTGTAAAGCCTTGCATACATCAGCACCGACTAGCCATACAGTACCATTTTCAGAATGAACATGTGCACGAATCACAATGCCATTATAAAAATGTTGGGATATGCTAGCGGGCGTGTCATAATCAAGCATGATGGTATTCTCCTATTTTGTTTTCTTTATTAAACAAAATAGCAGATTTTGTACGTTTGATTACGATGTAAATATAAGAGAATTTATCAAAATTTTAGTAGAGTGAATTTATGAGAAAACTATTAGCTATTGCAAGCATTGCTTTATTAGTCGTTACAGCCTGTACACCAAAGCCTAGAGATATTACACCAAAAGTATTATGGGCTAGCCAAAGTGACGGTGTGGTATTTTTAGGATATAAACAAACTAAATTCGAAATAGATTTTGATCCTGTTACTCCTGATTGGATTTCAGCTTTGAATGGTAGTGATGAGGTATGTAAACGTTGGGGATATTCAGAATCTTTCTATCTAAATGACGATGAAGTTAAGCAGGGATTTGAGCAGGATTTTAGCGGCATAGGGTACGTAGTTTTTTATAAAATTGCGCAATGCTCTAAATAAAAGATAAGGCACTATTGCTAGTGCCTATACCTATGAAACATCGTGCGTATTATACACTAATTTTCTGTATCAGGTAAACCTGATTTGTAAACGGTGCCGTCATCGTTGATTTTATAGCCATTTTCAATTAGCATTTTTTTTACAGCATCACGTCTTGATGCGGGGATACTATCAACGGTACGTTTCCCCATAATTACATAACGATAATATAAAGTATTCATTTTAAGCTCCTTGTTTTGCCTTTAATTTTTTAACTTCTTCTTGCAACTCACAAACTAAATCTGATAGTTCAATAATCGCATCTTGATTTTCTGTGTTTGTTGTTTCATATTGATCGGACAATTCAAGTAAACCGTCTGATAATGTTTGTGGATACATCAATTCGTTTTTAACTTTAATTCTAATATCTTCAATATCAGGTTGATTGTCATTAGTGCTAAAGAAATTATAAGGTGTAATAATCGCCTTGTACTCTTCTATTGACTGCTCATTAGCTAAAGAGCTTAGATCAGCGATAGCTTGTTGTTGCTGTTTTAGCTGATACTCTAAGTTAATTGTAGCCTCTTCAATAATTGTGTTAAGTTGTTCTTTTGTGACCTCTTGTTGTTCGCCTGTCACATCAGTAATTACCATGTTATTTTCTGTGTAATTTAACAAGTTCTTGTAATAATCAATGTGCTGTCTATCGCCCTGTAAAAGCACGCCAAAGCTAGACATAAAGTTACAATTTACATCACAATAATTATTAAAAGTGCATTGTGTTTTTAAGTCATATATTTTTCTTTGTCTTAATCGCAATAAAGCGTCAGCATCAAAAAGAGAATGGAATGTAGTTAAGATTGTATCTCTAACACTTTCCTGATAAGCGTTAAGCTCTATATCAAGCTCTTTGTTTGTGTTATCAAAATACTTATATTCATTTGTATCATCGTTATAGATGATTTTATTTATGCCTAAATCTGTAAGTTCATAAGATTGTGCCATTTCAAAGTAAAAAATTTCATCTTTCTTTTCAATCTTATTTTCTTTTAAACTTATTGTATAAATCATTACAAACTCCTAAATGCTTGATGTTGTCTTTTCATCTTTTCTTTCCAACGTTCAATGTTTTTTTTGTCATTAGAATGATTGATCGTGTCTTCCATTGTTTCTACAAACTCTAAGTTAGAAACACAGTTATTCAGATTGTTTCCGTCTTTATGCTTTATAAGATGATAATTATTAGGGTTATCAAGCCAAGTGTCTGCTACAACCTGTGCTAGCAAATATCTTTTAATGCCTAACACATCAATCCAAACGTAAACATGACCGCTAATCGTTTCTGTTTCACAAAGAACATTTCTTTTACAATCATAAACTTTTCCTTTGTCAGAAACTTTTACAATAGGTAGGCATTTCCAAAACTTCCATTGTTCCATATTTAATTTAATCCAAACTCACCTTTATGAGTAACACTAAAAGCCTGTGATAAAGTTGCTGATTTGTTATAAGCAACAGTTCCGCTTAGTGTTTTTTTAGCTAAAAACGACTTGTTACCTGTATTGTTTGTTGCAGAAATACCACCGCTATTTACTGTTAATGACGGTGCACTAGGATAAGTTACACCATAATTGAAATTACCTTGTGCAACAGCTGACTTCGTTTCGTCTGGATAGGTTGTAGTCGTTGTTGCAACATTACCTGTAACGGTTAGCAAGTAATTCACAGAGCCAGCATTCATGTATGAGGGGGATGTTCCCGAATTGACAACTGTGCTGTACATTCTGATTATACATGAGCTTGTGCCTGCGCTTACAAATGTTCCGCCATAGTGAATGTAAATTGCGGGTGTCTGTAAAAAAGTTACACCGTAATTAACGGTGACATCACTGCTAACGCCATGATTGCCAGGAGGAATAGTTTGATAGCCAAAATCGTGAGAACCCGCGGGGGTAACGGTCTTACTTGTAGTTGTTGTAGTTGTACCTGTTTTACCACTATGTGTGATAGTTGTGCTGATAGTTCCTGACAAAACGTTTGTATATCTTCGACTGATTGCTACATGGTACTTAGTATTGTTATGCGTAACAGCCAAAGCACCGCATCTGTAATACCAATGATTATCTAATGTAGCCTCTGCACCATTATTTACAGCAAATAAAGGTGTATATCTTACTGTGCCATGGTCATTTAAGATTAAACTAGGAGTAGTTAGTTTTGTTGTACTGTTCCAAGTTGAATAGGTCGTGCCGTTGTATGTAAATTTTATTCTACTCATACTAACCTACTGTAATTAGACAACCGCCAATTTTTACACCTATTGAAAAATCGTGTTGTGCTGAAATAGTTTGAGCTGATGTCAATTTTACGTAAGTTGATGCTATGTTATCTCCGTTACCATCTTGTTCTGCTGATTTAACTCCTCTTATTGTTAAATTACCGTTCGCATCTGCGTGTTCACCGTTGACTGCACGAACGATATTTTTACCGTTCCATAGTAACTGTCCTGTAACCGAACCTTTTAATCTTGCAGATGAATTTCCATTTTGAGCTTCTATAATAAAGTCGCCATTACTGCCATTCTCATCATTAGCATCTTTTCCAAATAAAATTAAAGTAGATCCTTTGTTCCAAGCAGAGCCTCCGTACAGAGCCATGGTTTTGTCATCAGTGTTTCTATAAACATTTCCGCTTAGTTTTCCGCCGGCTAATGGCAAATATTTTTGAGAGGCATCTGTTTTAGCCTGTTCTAAAGTAGTATTTGCTTTTGTGTTGGTATATTCTTTAGCCTGTTCTAAGGTGTTACTGTTTTCAGTTTTAGTGGCATAATCGGCTAACTTTGTGTCTGTATATTGTTTAGCTGTTTGTAAATTATCTGATACATTTTTCTTTAAAGTATCAATAGCACTGTCTTGTTCTGTATTCTTTTCTTCAATAGCCTGAATACGTGTAGCAAATTGACCTACATCTGATGTAGTTTCGATATTATCAATACGCTTTTCATGGTCGGCGATGTTTGTTTCAGCCTGATTAAGGCGATTTTCGTGGTCAGATAATTTAGCAGTATGAGCATCAACAGTTGTGCTTATGTCTTGTTGCCATTCTTTCTCGTTAGCCATTTGATACCTCGTCAACTAGAGTGTTGCGCATTGAATAGTCTTTATTATTAAAGCGAATTGTGTACTTTGTAGGCTGTAAATCAGCAATATCTGCTGTGTTCTTGTCAATCTGTGCTTGTTGTTCTGTGTCTTTATTAGTTAATGTAACTAAGTAATCTGTAATGTACTGTAATAAATTTTTCCAAACGTTTGATTGATTGTCATAGAACCATAAAGCAGAATTAGGAACATCAAAGTACAACTTAGTTTTGTCAAACTTTTCTGTATCAGCTGATGTAATATTATCAACTAAAGTTACACCTGCCTTTGCCAAGTCCACTTTATCAATCTTCATTGTGACGGTTGATGTATCACTATCCCATGTCATCGAACCTTTGATAGCACTATCTTCTGTAAACTTAATAATGAGGTTTCTTAGACAACCAGCTTCAATAGCGAATGTTGCTAAGTTTGCAAGATCTGAATTAAAAGCTAAAGAGGCTACACCTGCTTTTGCTGTGTAATCGGCTGAATCTGCTTTAGCTGCATGAGTAACGACCAAAGTTAAATTAGCTGGAGCATCGCCAGTAATATCTACATAACCACTGGCATCATCACCGATAATGCTGAATCTAAATGATTTAAGAAGAGCTTTAGCATAAGAAGCAATGCCTGTTAAATCACCAATAAAGTTTCCTTTATAAGTAGTTACTGCATCATTACTTGTTCTTGTACTTTGTGTACTTGTGAGCTTGTTTATCTCGTCTTGACTTAATGAGGACATGATAGTTTTCCTGATAGTTTTAACTACCAAAAAAGCTATCATTTCCTAAATAGATTTTTATCTACCGTGAATAAATTTCCATGCTTCAATGAAGTAATTATCAGCAGGTTCAACTTCACGATTAGATAGCTCAACAGCGTGATGCACTGGGCGTGATGCTGTTCCAATAAAGGGAACACCTAACAAGGTACTTGTTCCCATCATAATATTTCTGACATCTGATGATTTTAACTCACCGCCATTTACAGATGCGTTATAGACGTTTACACCTGAATGTAAAAAAGCTGTTCCTGTAGTTAGCAATGGTGAGTTCATATAAGCAGAACTGAAATATTGTTTACCAACTGCCATGTCAACTAAAGGAGACACAACCATATTTGACATCAAAGGAGCTTTACCACTGGCAACAAATTTAGTTGGTGATAATGCAACATTCCATAAACCTGCTCTAAACTCATCGTCATCGTCAGAGGTTAAGCTGCCGTTCACTGTTTGTGTTAGCAGTTCTGATAGTAGTGAAGGTAACAATGTAAAGAATGAGATAGCGAATACATCGTGACTGTACCTGTTCATATAATCAGAAAAACGCTTATTTGAGTTTTGAAATTCTCTTGAATTTTTTGCAAGCCTTGTTGATAACAAATTCATCTTATTTATAAAGTAAGATGTGAATGTTGTAAATAACTTGTACCAAGCATTTGACTTTGCAATTAAAGCTGTGTCAGGGCGATCGTAAGATCCTAAAACGGTTCTAACTACACTGTCTGCATATTTAACAGATTCAGTTAAATTAGTTTGCTCAGGGTGATCGTGTAAATACTTTTGCTGTGCTCCATACCAAGTGATCTCATCAATAAATCTTTGAGTGTAAACCTGAGCAAACATTGCATTTTCACGACTAAAATTTTGAATCCACTGAGCACTAGCTTTTATCTTTTGACCGTTACTTGTGTACTGGAAAGGGTTAAGCTGAATACGCTTAAAAATCTCATTGATAGAGTTGTTACTTTCATTCAATCGAGAGTTCATATATGCAGAGTTTTTGCAAATCTCAGCTTTTAATTTATTGTGATACATAGTAGCCATTACTACACCTTTCATAGTATTAGTAAAACCTACTTCATACATCACAGGAGCTAAGTCAAAGAACTGCTCACCAGCGTTCTTAAAGTAGCCTGCCATAATAGACAAGCCTGTATCTTGCATCTTTCTACTAATCCACTGAATGAATTTATTAGAAGACGCAGGAGTAATATCTTGACCTGTTGCAAGTGTTTTAATCCAAGGCTCAAATCTTTCTTTTAAGGCACCTGGATCAATACGTTCAATCTCATTTGCAACGGCTTTTGAATGTAATAATTTATTTACTTCATTTACTCTAGGTGTTAAGTAAATAAATTTAAGCTCCTGTTCAATTCCTGAGATGATATGTACAGGATCTAAATCTAAAGCATGGAACGCTTTTTGATTTCTTTCTTTAATAAAGGAAGGTGTTTTTAAGCCCATAACTGACATCTGATTTTGCATTGCACCTGTAGCTGTGATGTCAATTCCGTTTTCACTAGCTTTAGTTACAGCTCTGTCATTATTAAGAATAGCAGGAACATATCCAGCATCTACACTAACTTCCGAACCATCAGCTAACTTGAATGATAAAGGCTGTCCGTCTAAACGCTTAAAACCGTATCCGTTCTGCTCACGTGTAGCCTGCATAACTTTAGGATCTAATTCTTTAAATGTTCCCCATATCTCTTTACAGCAATTTAAAAGTTCTTTAGTAATAAAACCTTGATCACACAATGACTGAATCATTGAGTTAAACTGTTCTTGTTTCCAAGCGTAAACTGATTTGTCATTGTTTAAATTTACTTCTGTTCCGTCTTTAAACTTAGCTCCAATTTCAGGATCAGCAACATAACCTTTCACTAGCTTTTCGTAGTTGGTGCCGCAGTGTAAAAGTAAACCTAAAATTTCTAAAGTAGTACGACCGTTAAAATGTCCTGAACGAGAACCTAAAACCAAACGTTCATTCTTACCTGTTGTTTCATTCTTGATGATTAAATCTGTCTGTATCTCACGGCTATCAATCTTAAGCTTAGATAAACTATCTCCAAGCTTAGATGTAATATCTCTTAAAGCTAACTTCATCTGAGTATAACCGCGCTCAATAGGAGCATAGATGAGCTCATGCCATGCACCAAGCTTTTTTCCGTCATAGCGTTCTACTGTATGCTCCGCCTGAAAAGCATACTTTTTACGTAAAGCACCGAAGGCAGCAAACACACCTTTAGATTTGCCTTGACTAGCACCATTTAATGAAGCTTTCTTTGTCTTTAAATCAGAAGTCGTCTTAACCAACTGCTCTTGTGCGTCTTTAAATTCAATAGTTTTTTCACCATCGCAGAATGTTTTTGTCTTACGTGCATAATCTTTTAGTGCAGACATAAACTCAATCAAATCATAGAGCTTAGATACAGTACGATTAGCATAGTAATCATTAGCAACATCAGCAACTCTGTTGCAAAACGCCTCTATTTTTGCACGTTCGATTAAAGCCTGCTCTTCACCTAAAGAATCCAAGTAGTCACTTTCATTTAAGATACGTTCTTTAATTTCAGCAATATCACCAATAGTAAAACCGTTAGCCTTACGTTCAGTTAATCCAATAGTATCAGTAACAATTCTTAATAAATCCATTAAGTTCGGATCGTAACTCTTACCTACTTTTTTTACATCACGACTAGCTAAAGCTTTAAAATCAGCCATTTTCTTTTCAACGTAGTGAATAGTATCTGCGATGTATTCAGCCTTTTCATTCTGATACAGTTCGTTTCTTGTTTGCTTTTCAGCTTCTCTTAAATCACCACGAGCCAAAGACACTTTGACTTTCTGATTTGCTCTAGCTGCTAAACGTCTTGCACTGGATACAGATAAATCACTAAAAGCTAATTGATCAACATCGTTTTGTGCGATTTTTTTAATGTTAAATAAAATCTTTTTGGCATTCTCACCTGTCTTAGTTATAGCTTTTAAAGCCTTAAGAACCTGTGTGCCTAATTGACGATGTATCGTGCTAATCTTTTTACTGATTTTTAATTCACCTTCAAGCTGTGTCTTCTTTATAGCTTTATCTAACACAGTTTCATAGGCAATACGTTTAGCTTCTTTCTCAATAGAATAGTTAGCAATACATTCAAGTAATGCTTGCTCTTTATCCTTAGCTGAATCAATAGCATCTTTCCATTGCTGAGGTAAACGATCATAGTCATCTAAGATTTCTCTAACTTCGATGCCTGTATCATTATCAACAATCTTTTTAGCTTTGAGCTTGTCTTCAATGTATTTATGAACGTTCTTGTCTTTTAAAGAGATAGGAAGTGTTTTTAAATCTTCAATGTAAAGAGTACGAGGATCATTTTTTAATAGCTGTTTCTGCTCTTCTTTTACCTTTTCATACTTCTTTGCTAAATTATCTAAAGCGACTAATTGTTTTTCTAACTCTTCACGTGGAAGTTTAGCCATGTTCTTTTTGATAATTTGTCTTTTTAGTTTGTCTAAAGAACGACCATTAACCAAGCCGATTAAAAACTTCTTAATTGCTAACTCATCAATCAAACCTTTTAAAGCAGCATGATGATTGATTAAGTCACTCTTTACTGTGTCTTTAAATAGCTGTTTAGCTTCATCAGGTAGAGGTGAACTATCAATATCACCTAACAAATCATCAATAGGATATTGCTCAATCTGTTCTTTATAGAGCTGTTCTGATTCAAAAAGAGAATCAACAAAATCATTAAAATCTTTTGTCCCTTGATTTAACTCTTCGCCGTAGTTCTGTTTAAATGCTTTTTCAGTAATTGTTTTTTTATCAAAGTTTTCTAAGTTTTCTTTATTAAACAGCTCATTATTCTTGTTGTGTGACAACATTTTTTTAAAATTATTTAAAACACTGCTGTCTGATTTTTTATTGCCAATCGTATCAGCAATAAATCTAGCAACGAATTGCTCCTGAAGTTTATCCCAATCTTCTTTTGACAAAGTATCTAATGACTTTGTGCTGTTCCACCATTTAACAAGTTTATCTAAACGATCGTGAACTTCTTTGTTCTCCTTAGACAGCTCACGCATTGTGTGTAAGAACCAATGTGACTGTTCATGTAGCACATCAGTAAATGTACTTTCACTGTTCAGCTTGATAACTGGCACATCATCAATAACACCTAATACACCACGCTCATTTCTTTTATTTGCGTTCTTAACTTTACTAAAATCAACACCTTTCTCATGCTTAATTAAAGGCTTAAATTTGTTCCATAAAGTAGAAACATCAACGCCAGTAATATCAGACATTGATCTTAAGAAGGTAGTTACACCTTTAGATAAAGCATTGTTTTCTTCAACAGTTGTATTCTTAGAATTATCAGCTAGAACTCTGTTAAGTTCCTGCTGAATAGGTCGCATTTCTTCTTCACGTTTAATGCGTTGTTGAACTTTATCTGCAATATCATTTTTAATCTCTTCAATCTTTTTGTCTGATAAAGTGGCTGACAGCTCACGAATTAAAGGAGCACCGTTTTCAGATGTTGTGTAGTCGATGAGTTCGTCTCGTACCTCCTGCGGTAATTTTGCCCATTGTCCACGTGTGATTTCAATCATGTTTCCATGTTGAGCACGATCATAGGCTTCGTTAAATTCATCACCTAAAACAGCTCTATTTACACCTACAGTATCACCGCTCTTTTCTACTTGATCTGCTCTGTTAATAACATCAGTAACTGCATCTTTATCAAGATAGATTTTGTCACTGCCTCTTGATTGAAGTTCATCGTAAATTTCAGCACTGGTAGCAGGATCATTTTTAGTTAATGGAGAATTAGAAACAACCTCATCAGCAACTCTAGCGTTAGCCTGTTTCTTTAAATTAAGAACCTTTGCTCGCGCTCTGTTAAGTAGTGGTAATGATTCAAAGAAAGCAGATACTAAAGCAGATTGAGTTACTGTCTCGCCTAAATCAGATACTAAATCAGATGGAATTTGCGCCAAACTTTCTAGCTGTGATTGCCCCACGTCAACACGTGCATTGTATTTAACGTTAGCATCATCAATCTTAGAAAAGGCTGTGTTCTGTGCTGTGTTAATAGCAATGTTAGAAGTATGACCTAACACCTGCTGTGCGACTTTTGGCACACGTGCCGATACATCTACACCTAACTTAGACAAAGTTTTAGCTGTAGCCTGTCCTAAAATCTTTGTGTACTCACCAGCACCTTTAAACAGCATGATACTTAGTGCATTAAGAATAACTGAGTTAGAACCTGAATTAGAATTGTGAAGTGCTAAGGCTAGTTCTTTGTCTGTGATGTTAGGATTGTTCTTTATGATCTCTTCCATTTCACGACGTCGTGCCTGGCGATAATCATCAACTAGATTTAAACCGCCTAGAGAATATCTCATGTCAGAGAACAAGTCATATAAGCTCTGCTTAATGCCGTCTGTGTCTCTTGAATATCTATCAATAATTTGAGCTTTACGATCTTCGTACTCTTCATTAGACATACCTTTGTTAGTGTTTTCTAACTTTGATTTTCTGCCATGAAGTTGATCGCTTAAAAAGCTGATATATTCAGAACTTGATAAACTATCTACAGCGTCATCAATCTTTTCATTATTAAGATTTCTTAGTTCGGTATTTAAAGCAAATGAACGTCTTAAATCAGAAAAGAGTTTAGAATCTTGCTGAACTTGTTGAGCTGTCTTAAAGTATTTATAAGTTTCAGGATCAAAGTTACTTCTGATTTTAGCGTTATTGATAATACTGCTGTCAGGTAAACCGTACTCGTCAAATGTTTTAACCCAGTCATTCATTAACTTCTGAGACATTAAACGTTGAACAATATCGGCATCGTTAGATGATACGTTTGCACCATAGAAACGTGACAACTCCTCAAACTGTTTCTGCTTAGATTTGTCTGTATTTACATTGTATTCAGCAAATGCCAAAGCACCTCTTGCATTAGCTTTGACTGAGCTTAACTCTTCATACTTTTTCTTTTCTTCGTCTGTAGAGTTTTCATCTAAGACAGGAAGTGATATTGCAGCATCTTTCCATACATCACGTGTATTGCCTCTGATGTAATTCTTTGTTTGCTGTGAGATGCCGTCAGATACAGTATCAGAATAAAAGATAGGAGTAGGTGATGCTGATAATTTCTTTTGTAGCTGACTGTCTATAGCCTCTGTTTGCTCTTTTGTAAACTCTACGTTTTGATTGCCTATAGGCTGTTGTAAATTATCAGACATCTTTTATCACCTTATGTGTACAGTGTGAACTTAAGCTCACATACTTTGATTTTTGTTTATTATACCTAGTTTATTAAGTTACTTTATCATTCTTTCTCTATCAGATAACTTAGATTTTTGCTTATTAACAAAATCTAAATAGAGCTGTCTTGATGTTGGATATGTGCCGTTGTCTCTGTAGTATTGTGACTGGTACTGCCAAAGCTGAGACTTAACCTCATCTTTAGAGAAGGTATCATTCAGCAAGTCGCTATCATCTAGATCATCGTAGGTGTCATTAATCACATCTTTGCTGTTTTTATAGTCCTGTTTAGCCTGTTCAAATTCAGGGCTTCTGATAACAAATTCAATAGCGTTAGAAACCTCTTTTGGATTAAGAGATGATATGTCAGGAACTCCTGCACCATTCTTATCTTTTTTAACAAGATTACTGTTTACATAAGTTGTAAAAAGATCTTGTGCTATTGGCATAACGAACATAAACTTTGATGAGTTATCACCTTTGAATAAGTCATTGCTTTTAATGTTTAACTCATCTAATACACGACTAGATAAAGCATCACCTTTCTTGATTGATGTACCTTGATGTTGTTGCTGTATCTTTAGAATGCGGGCTTGTGCCTTTTGGTCGTTCAAAGGAATAGTTCCATAAGTAAGCTCTGTTTCTTTTTGTCTTTCAGGGGTCCCATAAAACAGATCAAGAACATCATCACTAGCTGTAGATATAAAAGCACTTAATCTGTAGTTAGCTTTATTGTTCATATTGTCATAAAGCGTAGCTAACTTAGTATTCAGTTTTTCTTTGTCACCATATTGCACTATTAGTGAACTTCTTAAATTAAGATCGTCAATATTCAAATAGAGGTCGTCTCTATTTTTATATTTAAGTTCGCCGTTAGTTTGTTTGGCATAAAGAATTGATGACAGGTTATTATCTAAAATAGAATCAGTATCAGATACTGCTTTACGTCTAGCGTTTTCTTCAATAACCTGTCTTGATAAATCACCATCAACCATAATCTGAATATCGTTATAGTCAGTAGCTGATAAATCATCTTCCTTTTTGTTGTTCTTGATCATGAACAACTCTTTCATTTTGTTAAAAGTCGCATCTTTGTGAGCTTCTTTAAATCTTAACTGTTCTACAGCATTTAAAGGTTGAATAGCACGTAAAGCTTCACGTTCACGTTTTAGTTCTAAATTAGTTTGTCTTTGCTCACGTAATAAAGCCTTGCGTTCCTGTCGTTCCTGTTCGTCCTCAGCTCCTTTAATAGCCTTAGCTAATAAATCATTGTAAGCATCAGCTGAAATTCTCGGTTGCCAACGTTTCAAAGAGGCAATGGCGCCGCCAAAATTCTTATTTAAAATCTGATTACCTACAGCAATTTTGGTGACCTCATCAGCCATTTTTCTTTGTTCTGCCTGCCACTCTTCACCACCTGGCACATAACCGTTTTTTTCTAAAACAGCATTAGTTGCAGAAACATATTCTTGATAATACTTATCTTCTAAAGGTGAGCCCCAGTGCTCTGTTAAAGTGTTTGCTGAATTTGAGATTCTACCTTTCATTTCAGCAACATTCACAGCTTCAATCTGAGCATCATTATAGTTTTTTAACTCAATACCAAAGCTATTTGTTTTATCATCAAACCATTTGCCGAATGTGTGAGCAACATCACCATAACCCTTAAAAGCATCGCTGTAGTTCTTTTTTAAATTCTCTAATTTTTTCTGATATTCAGGTAAAGCATCAACAGCGTTTTGACCTTTTAAATTTTTGTAATCTCTTAAAAGATTGTTAAACTCAACGCTCGCATCGTTTTGAGCTGACAACAAAGCGTTTTCTTTTGCCTTAGTTCTAATGTTTTCTTGATATTTTTCAATAACATCTAAAGCGCTTTTTGCAAACTTTAAATTTTGAGTTACATCAATCTTAAAAGGAACTGATGTGTCCGTTCTCTGTATTTGCAATTTAGGTGAGTTCTGAAAAGTTAATGAGCTTGCAGAATTTTTTATATTCAGATTTTGTGTTGGTAATAAAACAGCCATACTCCACCTTTACTTAAAAGAAAACATCTGTGACCAATTCATGCCACCTGCTGACGAACCACCACCCCAAGTGTTAAGCAAACTGTCGGTAGCACCCCAAAAGGCATTTTCCAAAGGCTTGATTGATTTAGTCATAGTGTTATAAGCAACGCCTTCACCTGTAGCAATTAGAGCTTGTGCTCGATAGTTTGCTTCTTGCATTTGAGCATCGCTAGCCTGACGCATTAAAGCATAAACTTGTTGTCTAGCCTGTGCTGCATTACTGTTTGTGTTTTTTTGGATAATGTACTGATTTATTTTTGCACTTAGCACGTTTGTTTGATCAAGTTCTGCTTTAGATCCACTATCCATTTGAACACCACTAGATGCTGATTGAACTCGTTGAGATGCAATCTTCTGAGCATCTTCCACGCCTTGTTCCATTGCTTGAATTTCACCCATGCGATATTGATTATAAACATCGTATTGAGCCACTACAGTTGCAACATCTAGATTCTGTTTATCTAACTTAGCTAGCTCTGCATTAAGGTTAGCCTGTTGAGCCTGATAAAAAGCATTGCTTGAATTAGCTTCTAAAGAACGTCTTTGTTGCATACTGGACATAAACTCCGCAGAGGCATAGATTGCTGCCTTTGCGATTGTTGTCCATGCATTTTTATTTGGTATCTTATCAGCATAGTTTTTCATTCTTGTAGTGCCAGTATTCATTGCTTTCTGTGAATACTGATTGCTACTAATTGATGTATTTTGATTAAGAATAGATATTCTTGTGTTTTGCAAATAAGAGCCGTAATTAGCTTGTGTGTATTGTGGTATTGCCATCGTTATTTCCCGTCTTCATAAGATACTGCTAAGATCACGCTTTGAATCTCCACTGGCAAACAGTCTTTATGACTGATTGCAAATTGTGATTGTTCCTCCCAAGCACCATCAATCACGACTTTAACTAAATAAGAATCATCATCTGTAGGTGTACTGTATTGATCTACTTTAGAACAGATGTACTCTTTGCCGTGTGGATAATTCCGTGAGTACAAGTCACCTTCATAGCTAACTCTCAACTGAACTTGTGAAATATTTTTTGTTCTTCCCTGTAATTCAGATTCAGTATTAGAAACAATCAAGGGGACCGAAACAAAACTACAGTCAATAGGTAAACCGACCGCAATATTCTTTCCTGCTGTATCTAAATTTATCATTCCCTGTACAACTTTTTTATTACTCTGTTGCTTGCCGTCAACAAAAACAGAAACAGTTTTTCCTTCTAAATGAGATAAACCACTGATTTGTGATTTTGCTGTAGAGAATACACCATCAAGATAACAGTCAAGATAACGATAGGTTGCAGTTGCATTAGATACCTGAAAATTACTCATGCGTTCGATGTAACGTTTTTGATCTCGAATTACAACAGCGTATAAATGATCTTCTGTGCCTTCCGAAATACAACAAACCGATTCAAACTTACCGTTTAAAGTTGAATGTCTAGCCCATGCGATTTGTGATTGTTCAGGTGTGAATGTACATGACAGCAGCACACCGTCAGATGTTACAGCCCATAGCACTTGAATAGGTGATTTTTGTAGAGCTAAAGATACGATGTCCTTACCATCAAAAAGATGAGGTGCCCGCACACTAATATCACTAGATGTATAACCGCTTTGTTGATAATTGTACCCTAATGCTCGAACGTGACCGCCCCGCTGTGAAGCGTAAATCACAGTGTTATTACAGATTAAAGGCTGAACTTTGTTTGCTCCGATAAAAGACTGAGCACGAACCGCAACAGAGCTAGGAGTTAGCGCATCAGAGTTTTGTGTAAAAACTCTTAGCTCACTTGAACCTGTCAATAACAATAAAGAATCTACTGCGACTAAATGCTTAATTCTGTCAGCGTCAGAGGTTACAGCAGTAATTTCAATTCTATCTGTATCAAGGCTAGGTAAGTGATACACCATCAAATCTTGATAACCAGCATTTGTAAACCAAACTCGAAGAGGATTGTTATATGATCCTGCAAACACTCTGCGTTGGTCATATTGTGCAACGGCACCTGGATAATCTTTATCTGTAGAGTTCTGTAAATTAGGAGTTAACACAGCACCCCAGCCTATTGAAGATAAGACAGTAACGGTTGGTCGTTGTGAATAATCAGAACCGCCATTAGAAACTTTAGCATTCACTAAAACGCCGTTTCTAGCAATGACATAAGCTGTTGCGCCGTGACCTTCATCATTAGATTTGATGTTCAAATCAAGCTGAACTGTTGTGTCCTCCTGAGCAAATAGAGAACGTAAATTATCAATCGTAATGCCGTTACTGTAGAACTGATTAAACAGCTCATTATCTTTATAAGAATTTGCTGTTGATAAAGCACTGTCAGAAATGGTGTAATCAATGCTTCCTGTACTCTTATCAACTTTTAATCTAAAGATAGCATGAGGTACTTTCAACACGTCCTGTGTTAATCTGATGTTTTTAATTTTATCAATGTAAGCAATCTTTCTAAATTCATAAAAAAGATAGCCTTCGTCTTCAACAGTAGAAGAGACTATTTTTGTTGTAAGTTCAATGTTAGAAGATAAATATACCTGACCGCTTGAACCGTCTAAAACTTCTAATGTCACACTAGGTGAAAACTTTGTAACCGCATCAGCATCTTTAGAGTTGGCTTTTGCTGAAACCAAAGGAGGCACTGTACGAATCGTAATAACTCTAGGCAAGTAATAAGTATTACTGTTTAAGCCGTAGTAGTAACCACTACCGCCATCATTGATGGTGATTGTGCTTATCTGACCTTTAACAGATTGAGTAAACACAGCCTTATATTTAGGTGGTGTAGTAGTAGTATCAGGATTGTTTCCTTCATCATCAATATATAATTCTTCTGTTTCTCCAATAAAGCCATAAATGCCAGCCACCATTCTGTAAACTTTGTAATAACTGGCACCTGCCACGCCTTGCCATTGAACACGGATCTTTGCACCACTTATATAATAATTTCCACGAGCAACAAGGTTAGAACTTGCAAGTGATTCTTTTTCGTTAGCATCTACAGCTGTTACAACATAGTTACATTCGATTTTATCCTTAGTTTTTTCTTCACTATCTGTCATTGAACTAGGATAAATAGCAGTGTAAGATAAGCCTTTTGGCGGTGTTACGTTAGGAGTAACAGACACAGCCACAAAACGCCAGTCATTATAGCCGTATCTTCTAAGCTCATAAGGCATGTAGTCAGGTGAGGTTAAAGTGAGCACATCGGCATTTTGAGCATAGTCAATGTCTGCTAGATCAACGGCAGCATAAGGAGTTGAGATTTGATAGATACCGCTATTGTTATCAGCTATATACTGTCCATGATCAATAATGCGTAATGTCTTATCGCCAAACTCTAAAGCATAAGTTTGTTCTGAGCTGTACCTAAATGGAATTAAGCGCACTGGCAAATTACTATTTATTGCCTGTCCTACAAAACGGAAACCCGCTCTAGTTCTAACAGCACCTTGAGGAAGTACAATAAAATTTTCTAGTTTACGACTGCCCATTGCATATTGATTTAAGTCAGTTCTTGCAAAAAGGCTAGGTGTGATCTCACCTGCTCCAAAACCTCTTTGAATAACTTTAGTAACCATAGCGAGCCTCTATGAATGAACATTGATTATCTTTGATACTGTCTGCGCCCTGTTGATTATCCTGACTGCTTGCAAGTTGTAAAAACATAATGCCTTGTTGCATTAAAGTGTTGCTGATGCTAATACCAGTGTTTCCATGAATTAGTGCACTTGCTAATCGTGCCCCCAAAAGATATTCAACAGCTTCTGTAAATTGAACTGAAAATAAATTAGGATCATCAATAAAGGCTTGATATTGAATGACAAAAGGAGCTTTTTTGTTAGTTACAATACAACGTTGTTTCTTTTTGTTTACGTCAATAACTCTGAAATTAAACTTCAATGTCTTAATATTAATTGTCTCTTCTCCTTCTTTACGGTAAGGTTCAAGATACAAGATATTCATTACATCATTAGGAATTGAATATGTATATTTATAAGGAATAGATACAACGTTTTGAATCAGATTTTTTTCAGAAATGAGTTCATCTTTTCTAGCAAACGAAAAATTAAACTTAGTTAATGCACGATCAACAACCTGTTGATAATTTCTTTTACATAAATCAGCTTCTTTAGATTGATCGTCAAAGCTTTCTATATGCAAGCCTTGTCCTACTAAATCTAAAGCATTGTTGCAAATATCAATAGCAGCAGTCATTCTCTACTCCCATATAAACAAAAAGGGCACATAACTTAATATGTACCCTTTCCCACTTCAGTTTTTTACAAACTAACCTGTAAACTTATCAGAGTTTGCATAACGAACAACTGGTGAGATAGCAGCGATAGTTCCAAAGAATGCAGTAATTGCATTAGCTTTAGGTTCACGCTTTTCACCGATTTTGTGAGCTACAGCAAAGTTAGTTAAATCAGGTTCAGTAGGTGATGATACGTTTGTATCTTCCACTCCACCTGTTGATGGAATGTATAATAAAGTTACGTATCTATACTTCTGACCAGTCTCAACAACATGGATTGGGAATGTCTTATTAGTTTTAAGATCTTCCTTAGCATAAACACCACTGTCACCTAGTGGATGCTTTACATCCCATGTCTTACCGTCAGTTGAGCCTACAACTTGTACACGTAGATCTTTTGCAAAATCGCCGTTACAAATACAAGTTACATATAACTGACTTCCGATCGCATGGTCCCATGCTGCCATAAAGTCATAAGCCTTTTGTGAATAGGTTGTTTCAGTCACAACCTGTTCGTCTGAGAAAAACGCTCTTGCATCTTTAATCATTTTATTTACTCCTAACTTACGATAGCTTCATCGTTAGTTAATTGATCTACACGGCGCATAGGAATACCTTGGAAATTAGCCCATGAGCCATTCTTGCCAAAAGCGTCTGTTGCTTTCTTCCATTCGATAACATTAGTATCAGAACGTAATGACAATGAGTTTAAGCTTGCAAAAACATCACGGTTCATATAGAACTTGAAATTGCCTTTTGCGTCTGCTGGTAACTTGGTAATAGCATCAAGCATCAAAGTAATTAAGTTCCAACCTTGCTTTTGTAAATCAGGATTACCTACACCTTGATTAGTACGTAACATATCTACGTCAATGTTACAAATTCTAACAACCTTGCGCCAGTCCTTCACCATTAAGCCAACTGACTTTTTGTACATTGTAGTATACACTTCGTTCACGTTGCCTTCCTCGTCAGGCAAGAAGATTGCGCCTTTGTCTTCTACTCTTAAGCCCATTTTAGAGCCTTTAGGATAAGGACTATAAACATCATCGCCCCAACCAACAAGCCAGATTGAAGACAGATTTTTTCCTTTAAGAGCAGTTGCTCCTGCCTTGTTTGACGCATCAATAACATTAGTAGCACGTAAATCTTTGCTCTGATTTAAAGTGTTGTATCTTCGTTCAAAGCCATCAAACATATTGCCGTTATCAGTATTTCCTTTGAAATACAAATAAGTTTCTTTCTGTGCGATAGCTTCAATAAAGGCTTTATCTTCCTGTGCTCTTAGCTGTGCTGCCTTACCGTTCAATTCGGCTAAGTCAACGTCAACCTCTGCTCTAGCTTCAATTAAAGCGCAGGTTTCCTCTACAGTACCTACACTTGATTTTGATGCTTTTGTGCCTTTATTAAATACCTTCTCGTAAACATCAGGTAATGATAAACGATAAGTCTGACGATCGCCGTTATCCATATTGCCTTCTTTATAGACAATATCTTGCATAACTTCATTACTTTCGTTTAAAGTTTCGGCAACGTCTGCGATACCATCTTCACCGCCAAAACGCTTGCGGTAGTCAGCAAGAGTTATTCTGTCATTCTCTTGCAATACTGGATTTACAGCTGGCATTTAGATTTCTCCTAGGTTTTGTTTGTTTGATTGTTTTATCTTTGTTTTTTTTAATTATTTAAAAAGCTCAGGTGAATTTTTATATCTAGCCTTTAAAGGATTAATAACCACTGGTGCTTGACCTTGCACAAAATGATTATCATTGCCTAACAGTTCACCGACCTTAGTCATAAAGCGAACCATTGCAGGATTAAAGCCTAAGCCTGTTTTATTTAAAAATTCTGATAACTCTTTATTTCCACACTGTTGCATTACTCGCTTAATGCACAGCTTTGTTTGCCCAATATTCTGACCGCCAATTTGAGGATCAGAAATTGTTTGATTGAACCAATCATCACGCATCTTGTTAAATTCTTTCTGTGATTGTTCAATAAAAGAACCTTGCTCCTTTTCGTATGCTGAATAAAGCTTTTGTGCCTGTTCCTGAGATAAGTTCACATCTTTAAACATACGTGACATCATCTCTAATTCTTGAGGCTCCACATCTTCGCCATTTGCATTTTTTAAAACGTAATGCTCAGGTGCTGTTTGTTGCTGTTGTTCAGGCTCTTTTGCTTGTTCCTGTTCATCAATATTTAAACTGTCTGCAAAATCTTTTAATGCAGAGTTTTCAGCGTTTTCTTTTTCAGTTTCTTGATTTACTTGATTAGATTGTTCAGTTGACACTACCTGTTGCTCTGTCTCAGTATTCTGATTTTGAGCGTTATCTACTGCTGATGCTTGTGTTTGATCTTGTGTGTTAGCTGTAGTTTGAGTAGTTGTCTGTTCTGAATTTTCCATAAATTAAATCTCCGTATTTTCGATACTGCTTAATAAATCATTTCCACAATGTATTTTTATAAAATTTCTTAATTCAAGCCCAATCGCCATTCTTCCGCACTGGTAAGACATTGTGTTTGAATCAGTAGAAAAACAATCTTGTGAAGGGCACATATCTAAAATGCCCTTTAAAACTCTTTTCCCGTCAACTGTTTTTGTTAAAGCTTTTAAAGAAACAACTAAACGTTTTGTTTGTTCAACTAGCTTTGCATTGTTTTCTATATCACTTTCATAATCTAAACTCATAGAAGTGACCCTCCTCCTACATCATCAAGCTGTTGCATAGCAAGGCTGGCATCTGCGCCATTCTTTTGAGCCTGTGCCATAGTGGATTGAGTTTGAGCTTGAATGTTCTGTTCTTGTAATTGCTGTTGTTGCTGTTGAGCCTGTGCTCTTTGTTCTCTAATCTTCTGCGCATCTTCACGACTGCGTAAAATCTTAGGTGCAACGCCCAAACGGTCACGATATTCGTCAACATAGCCGTCAGGATCAATACGATCTAAAACCTCAGGAGCGATTTGTGCAGCTGCTGAAATAGCGCTCACTAATCTATCAACTGAGTTAATATCCACTGATTTTTGCGATTGAGCTAAAACAGAAGTAAACTCAACTGTCAAAGGCTTATTCTCTAGAGCAGGTGGCAACTCAGGTAATAAACCACGTTCACCTAATTTTCTAAAAGTAAGATTTACCAATCTACCTAAAAGCTCATTCTGTGAACGCTCTACTACTGGTCCCAGTGACAACATCTGCTCTTGTTGCAGTGCATAAATTTCTACAGTAGTTCTGCGGTCACCTGCCGTGCTTCCTACCATTTGAAACAAGTCAACAAAATAGGAGCGTCTGATACTGTCTTTAATAGATGCAATATCAGCTGTAAGGCTGTTTACGTCTCCAATACCTTGTGTAATAGGTCGTATCATCTGCTCAGGAGATGTTGACTGAGTATAGTTAATCGCACCTGTTGCAAGTGATATAGGCGATTGTCTAGCTGAATTAGGAACTTGAAGAGGAGGCTTTGATAAATGATCGATAATTTCAGCCTTTCTCAATGTTTCCTGTTGAAGCTGTTTTATGTCAGGTAAGCAATTTATAGATGGTGATGTTCCGTAAGCATCTGTGCCTAGTACGTCCCATCGAGGAACTAATGCAGGGAAGTAATCATATCCACTTTCTCTAATAATTGCAGGACGTGTTGAGAGTGAGCAGTAGTAGCTAGCCCAAGCTTTATTGTTATTAGATTTACTCTTAGGATCACGATCAATGCGAGGTTCAATAGCGTGTAAAAACTCCCAATAACTGCCTAAATCACCACGATTGTACGTATCTTGAATTTCTTTAGGTGTATTGTCATAGCCGAACTCTTTTACAACCTGTGCAGTTGTTAAAGTGAAATTTCGATATAAGGTGTCAATCTCACCGTTGTTATCAACATCTACGCAGTATTCACCTGCTGATAAAAGATGATGCTGAATGCCGTGTTCGTCACTGTCATAAACCAAATCGCAAGCAATACCAAACAAAGCAAGCTCACGATACATTGAATGCAATGTGTTGTATGTGTTACTTGCACTGAATACTTTTAAAAGGATTTTATTAACAGCATCGCAAAATTCAATGACTGAATAATCATTATTCAAAGCTTGATCGTTAGGTTCAACTTTAAACCATGGACGAGCTGGTGAACTTGCACCGCTCATTAAACCGCTAGCCAAAATATTTAGATCGTGACTAGCCTCAGCATCTAAGATAAAGCGTGTGTCACGAACATTGTTTTTATCAGTAATATCGAAACGACCGCTGAACGGTGAAACATAACGTGATACTGATCGCCATTGATTTAAGTATGATGATCGCTTTGACTTTAAATCAAGCCAACGTGAGCATATTAAATCAATCTTCTTTTGCTCAGTTCCTGTTGAAAATTCACTCATGCTAATACCACTCATCTGTTTCGTCGTCATCGCCTGTTAAATTCAATGAGATTGTCTGACCGCTGTCAGCCTTACCTTTTGTAAGATCAGTAGCATTGATTGAATTAGGCTTTCTCTGATAATTAGATGTATCTTTGTTGTACTGATTAAAACGTTGATTAGACGCTTCTTGCTCACGTTCTTGCAAAGCTAACTGTTGCTGTTGAAGTTCCTGTTGCTGTTGAGCCTGTTGTCTCTGTAACTCCATAGCTTGCTGTTGCTGTTGGAGCGCTTGTCTTTGATATTGCTCCTGAGCCTGCATTGCTTTTTTTTGTGCGCTGTATTGTCTATAAGCGCTTGCTGTACCTGCGATTAAAGCCGCTGCTGCAACTGCACTTCCCATTTAATACCACTCCTCAATCTCATCATCATTGAAATAGCTATCTTTAGCTCCTAATGAGTTATTCACACTTGAACCACTTGAATTTTTGTCAGCTAAAATTGAAGAGTTCTTTGTATCTTGCTGATGATAGTATTTTGCTGTTTGCTGACTTTTAATTGTTTGCTGTTGCTGTTGATCACTCTTAGCAGCTAGTTCTTCCTTCTGTTGTGCCATTTGAGCTTCGTTAGCTTCTTTTTGTTTATCTAGCATTAGCTGATTAGTTGCGCTTAATGCGTTAGAACGCCAATTCTGCCAAGCACCGCCAGCGTTATCAGCCTGTGACATAAACACGCCCATAGGACTGTTTATCAGCTCATTAGCTTTGTCAGCATCACCTGCGTTATATGCGGTGTGCCAATTGTGCATGAACTTAGCTACGTTGTTGTATAAAGGATTGTTGTTTATTGCTATAGCGCTTGATTCTCCATGACGCTGTAAAGCGGCAACATCTTTCATATAAGCATTTAAAGCTACATACTTTGATGATCCTAAAAGTGACATTCTTAAACCCTCATATAACTAATTTGGAACACTGGCAAAAATCTTTTAGCTAAAGCCTTGCTAAGTTCTGTTCCGTATGGTGTGCATAAATAAATACCTCTACAGCCAACGTTGCGCGCCTCTTTTTTCAATGTTTGTAAAATGACTGCTCCACAACCTTTTTTTCTGCTTTTCTCAGTAGAGAAAATAGAATCAACCACAGCAACTATGCCTCTGACGTGTTCATCGTAAACTGTCCAAAACACCAACAAACCACAAGGGATATGATTTTCATCAAGGAAAAGGTATGAATGATAGTTATCTTCTTTGCCTTTATAAGCTTCTTTTATGCTTTCAAAAATTTCATCATCAGAGCTTTTTTTATCAGCAAAAGGATTAACTCCGTTGCGGGCATAATCAAGGATTAACTCCTTTGCTCCTTCTGTTTTAAATAAATGTGTTAAAGGTATTTTCTCTGCTACAAATTTCATTCTCGAACTCCTCAAAAGGATTGTTTGATACTCGTTGCTTTCTAGCACTTCTGTAAAATAGCTTTTCCTTTTCGTATTCTGTTAAATCACACACTGGTATATCCTCAGCAAAAGTCAAAGCTAGTGCATCAGCCATATCAGGTGACTTGCCTAAACGGTCACGAATTTGTTTTTTTGTTTCTAAGATTTTTTGATTGTCATCAGTAACATCGAAGTACGGAGTTGCGATTTCAGTGATTAAATCTGTATTTTTTGGTATGCAACCGCCACGATTGATCCAATCTGCTAAACGACACCACATTTCAGTGCGTTTGTTCTTGTATTGATGATCTAAAGATTTTTTGCCAAAGTTGACGTCATTTACATAGATACCTTGTGAATTTAGAATATCTACTACACCGCCACCAACACCTGTGCCGTCAACATAAATTTCGTGACAATGCCTAGACACAGCTTGCTGTCTTACAACTCGTGCAAACTCTACTAATGACAAATCTTTATAAACTAAAGGTTCTTCAATTAAGAGACCTTGCCTAAAACAGATTACAGAGCGGTCATTACCAAATCTTGCAACGTCAACGCCCATGATGAGAGGATTGTGTTTTATAGAGTTGAAGTTAATTTCACGCTCACTAGCTAACTTAACAAGCTCATAACTAATCAGCTGATCAATAGCACTTGCGTTAAAGTCACATAGATACTCACGCTTGAATACTTCCTCAGGAGTTTCTTTTTTGATCGCCTCCATTTCGTCAGGATCAATAGCGTTTGTCTCTAAATAAGTGAATCTTGAGCTTGTCCAATTATCAGAAAATTCAGGATCTAAACCACGATAAAAAAGCTCTGAAAAAAGGTTGATGCCTTTAGGAGTTCCAATAAATAAACCCCAACCTTTAGAATCAGATAGCGCAGGACGGATACCTTCGTTCCATAAGCCTTTTGGCATCTGCGCAACCTCATCTAGCACAACACCCGCCAGCTTTAAACCACGAACAGCATCGAAGTTGTCAGATCCTAAAAGAAAAATTGTTGAACCGTTCCAAAAGTTAATCTTTGTTTCTGATTCTCGAATTTCTACAATTTCAGCGCTTTTACCGCATTTATCAATAACATCTTTAAAAACACTAACAGCTTCTTTTAAAGGTTGCCATGCGACCATCTTTGCTTGCTTATAAACAGGACAAATATAAACGTAATTACCTTTTTTTGTTATTGCAGATAACACAAGCTCATTGATAGCAAAGGTTGTTTTTCCCGCACGTCTGTGCACGGCTAACACCGTAAAACGCTTTTGCGTGTCAATGCACTTTTGTTGCCATGGGCGAGGTTGCCAATCATAAGTAATGTTTTGAATTACGCTCATATCTTTAATGAAATTCCTGTATTAACAACAACAGAAACACCACCTTCGGAGGAGTTCTTTTTAGCACTAGCTTGTGATACAGCTAAACAGTAATTAGACAGCAACTTAGCAGCAGCGACTTCTACCATAGAGACTTCCTCACCGTTTTGAATTTTTTTCCAGGGTGACTGTGCGACATGGTAACCTTCGCGCTCATATACGGCGCTACGGCGTTCTTTTGCTATTTCGTAAGCTTCTTTGTATTTGTCAGAGGTAAGAACCTTATTTAAGGTTACAGGTGAGATATGGAAACTTTCAGCAATATGATATAAATCAAGTTCTAATGACTTTGAATAATCATCTAAAATCATTAGAACGTCTCTTTCTTCGATTTGATCAATTACAGATACAGCCTTGTTTATATCACTGTATTTTTCCTGTAGAGCTAATTTCTTTTCTTCAAGCTCTACTGGCAATTCCTGATGATACTTTTTACGCTGCACCGTATGCTTTTTAGTTTCTGCTTTAATAACTTCCATATCTTGCCTGAGAAAATAAAGCGATTTCTTTCTTTCGTCTGTTAGCTAAACCCTGATTGTATTTACCGCCTACCTTGTTATGAGCTAAAAATGCTTGTTCAATTTTTAAACTGTCATGCGTCTTAACAGCTTTCCATACATCACAATCAGCATGACCGTTTCCGATGTTGTAAACAAAATCTATAAGCGCATCAAATTCATTCTGAGTAAGTACGATTGAATCTCTAATCATCAAATCGTTAATTGCTTTTTCGTTTGAACTTAAGTGATGTCTAAATGCGATATTCGCTTCATTGATTGTTAGGACTGTATCTTTTGTCACAGGCTTACCGTTGATATAAGTTAGTCCCCAGGCAATAGTCCATTTATTGCCGATTTTGTCAAAATAACTTTTGAACTTCTGACCATCAAAGGAGCCTTTAGCAACACCTTCGTTTACCTGAATGAATTTCAAACCTTTATCGCTGATTGTTTTCATTTGAACCTATCCATTTTTTTAGAGCTGTACTTGCTAAAGTGATTATTGTTGTTGAACCTAAAGAACCTACGAATGTTCCAATAAAGATCATTGAACTTGTTGAAATATCCCAATACTGGTGAAGAATTAAAAATATTCCATAAGACAATAAAGCGCAGGTTAAGGCATCAACAACGGAGCGTGTAATACAATAAAAAGATGTGAAGTTAGCTTTGTTTTTCATAAGTCTTACCAAACTAGATAAGACAGCAGATATAAAACCGCAAAATAAAAACAGTTGCTCAGATGTAAGATTTTTAGGAGGTTCGATCATATTTACACCCATAAAAAAAAGCCCTAGCTCTTTACAAGCTAAGGCTTTCGATTAAATACACTGGTAGCTTATAAAACTACTTTCAGTGTGTCATTTCCTATTTTTAATTTTGTAACAATGATTTATAGTCACCGCAACTCTCAATAAAGTTTCCCCATTCTTGCATTAAAACTTTTCGTTCATCAAAATATGTACTGCGATTGTATGCTTGCTGAACCTTGTTACCTACAACATGAGATAGGCTCAGTTCAATAATACTTTCTTTAGCATAAGGTAATGTTTGCAACCACTGGCGCCCACAAGCTCTAATTCCATGTACTTGCAATTTATCTTTGTAGCCGTTTGTTTTTAAAGCCTTACTTAAAGTGTTTTCTGAGATCATGCCAGTTTTACCCTGAAACAGATAATCATTTATAGGCTTATGAACTGAAATCAGATACTTAACAATATCCATAGCTTGACTACAAAGAGCGACTTTAAATGCAGACATTGTTTTTGTTTTTACAGTCATAGAGCTATCGTCTAAATTGATGTCACTTAGTTTGACACTTCTCAGCTCAACGGAACGAAGTAATGTAAAAAAGTACATATACAACAGCAGCTGAATTGTTTTACTGCAATCTTGCATATCGACAAAAAGCTGTGTCATATCCTGCTCTAATGTTTCTAGTTTAAAGCTGTCATAATGTACAACTTCTGCTTGCGGTAAATACTTTTCAATACCACGAATAGGATTAACTGGTATTTTCTTTTGAAAAACGGCAAAATCTAAAACATTACTAATTACATTAGCTAATCTGTTTGCTGTTCCTAGTTCTCCTGAATGGATATAAGCTTGTAAAAAATTCAGTATATATTCAGCTGTCAGTTCTTTTAACTGCATTTTTGCAAGTTTAAATAAATGTGTTCTGTAATTACTTTCGTATTTTTCAACGGTGCTTGACTTAATTTTTTTATACTTTAGATCTATAAAACTTTCCCAAGCACTCTCAAAGGTATCTGCTTTTTTTACAACTACCAAAGAATTTTCTTTAAACGCTGTCAAAGCATCAAAGTATCGACTGCGAGCTTCATTTAAAGACATCTCAGGATAAGTGCCTAATGGCACATCAGTTCGCTTTCCATGCTTAACTTTTCTAAACTTAAAGTAGATCCTGTTACAGTTCGATGCTTTACGAATAATTACTGCTAAACCTGTTATATCAGTAATCATTCTATCCTTATCAATGCTTGTATTTATCAGCTTTACAAGCATTTTATCGGTTACGTTTTCAGCCATGTTTTGTATCTCTTTTGTATAATAAATTATTCTAATTTTAGTTCGATGCTCTAACTATAAAAAATTATACACTCCGTGACTTATTTTTGTAACCACTTTTTTAAGTTTTTAATTAAAAATTTGATTTATTAAATTAAAGAAAAGGCTTATATATGCGAAATGATGATTTATAAAAGAGACAATGGTGCTGCTTGCCAACTTCATAACATCAGATAAGATAAGGTATTGATGTGATTTGTGACCTTTTCGTGGCCTAATAAAAAGTAATCTTACGAAAACCTTTATTAGTTAAAAAGCAATTAAGATCATTGATGTTATAAAAAACTCTAGCATTAGAATCAGATGTAAACCTGATCTTTCTAATCTTTTTAAACTCTTCACAATCTATGATGTCATAGCTTAGCTTTGAATAGAAACCATAACCACATAACAGATTATACAAAACTTTATGAGGAACAAGTTTTTTATTATCACAGTAATCGGCAAAAAATGTGTAGAACTTGTCTTTATTAAGATATTGTTTTTCGCAGTATGTTTCTACTGGTAAAAAACAATAAGTATCTCTTTTTAGGTATTGATTTAAAGTAATGGTATTGCCAAAAAGCAGTTCTGATACTCTATTAACTGAGATATGAGTTTTTAAAAAATCAATTTCAAATGAGGCTATTTTCTCGACCTCTTCACGATCAAGAAACATTTTACCTTCTTTGTTTTTATAAACTTTTGGATATTTATATTTTTCTTTTTTTAATCGTTTCCAAAAGGCTATGTAAGAGAGCAAAAAAAATTTAGCTCCCTCTGAAATCGAAATTCTAATCATTGTTCAGTTGTTCTTGAAATGTTTTTAATTGAATAATAAAAGTAGATACCTGCTTACTGAAATTGCGTTCACCGACAACTTTTTGCAAGTCGTTCATTTGTGCGATGTCTTTAACTAATGCCATAAGTTCACGATCAACAACTTCGACCTGATTTGCAACTCTTGCCTTTGTCCATATTTTCAAATTTTCTTTTATTTCTTCTGCATTAGTTGCCATGATGCTTTAACCACTTCTTCATATAAATTAAATCTTCAAGTGAATAACAAGGATCTTGTTTGTTCAGTCTAAAAGGTGCAGGTATTGATAGCTTGTTTTCTGAGTAATAGCTTTTCAGCTTATATTGAGAAATGCCAAGCTCCTCACAGAAACATTTAAGGTTATAAGAGCGTGACTGAGTTTTAACAAGAAGATCAAACATTATGTCTATCTTGTCTGACAACTCCTGTAACTGTTCATTCACGCTCAACATAACCTAGTCCTTATGCTTTAAAATGGGCAATCGTCATCGTCAGTTAATTCAGCTGATGGCTCAACCACAGCAGCAGGCGCACTCTCTGCAACTTGTGCTTGTTCATAAGCAGGTTGTGAACCATAAGCTGGCTGTGCTTCTGTTTCTGATTGTTCATCTTTAAAAGCCTGATACTTAGCCTTAGCCTTATCTAAAGCTCGCACAACGTCTAAAGCCTCTTTAGCTCCAAGTTCAACTTCATCTAAAGAACGACCATCAGGATAAAAAACGTTGACTGAAATTCGGTCATAGTCGCCATTCTTGCCTTTGTATTCGCCATACTTACCAATAACAAGAGTTAAAATAGTTCCGCAAATTTCAGGGTAGATAGTGCAGTTTTGACAATCAATTTTTGTTGCCTGCTCTTCTGCTGTCTTTTGGTCATTCACAATAGACATTAACTGCTGAATATCCCAAGAGTTCTGCCCCCATTCACCCCATTTTGCATTCGGATCGTTCTTATCTTTTGTTCTGCGTCTGCCCCAAAATTGATGGTCAATGTAATATTTGCTATCTTTACCATCAGCTTTTTGAAGCAAGAACACACATCTTGTGCGCTCACATTCAACACGAACATCTTTTTTCTTGTTATCATCAAATTCGATTGAATCGTCAGAACAAAAGATTAACTTAGCCTTACATCTGATACCTGTAATCTCTTTAGGATAAAGTTTGAACTCCTCCCAAAACTTAGAGTGATAATCAGGATTATCTGATTGGATAGGCTTTACATAGTCTGATTGATATACTGGCATTTACTGCTCCTTAATGTTTGCTCTTAGCTGTTTGCCAAGCTCTATAATTTCTTGATCTTCTTGTAGTTCTTTAGGTGCTTTTTTAAATACAGCTACTAATTCTTTTCTAGTTACAGCTCTATTCATTTGCTCAATTAGATCTTCTTTAGCTGTCTTATTTTCAAGCAGTAAATCTTCTTGTGTTTTATCTTCAACTGCGACTGTAGCCTTTTCAGTTCTAATATCCTGAGATACAAGCAATTCTTCAAATTCTTCTTTGTCGTAAGCACCCCAACCATAAGCATTTGAAATAGCAATAGTCATTGCTCGTGATTGAAGCATACGCTTTGGACGTTGCAACCAGGTAGGCTTTGATGCGTCAAATTCTTCATCGTGATAAGCAGTGCCTTCAAAGGAACACACAGAACCATCAGCTAATTTCTTTTGTACAATGCAAGTTGTGCTTTCGTAATAAAGAACTTCTTTCTTTAGAGTTTTATTACCAATAATTCGATTTACGACTTTCTTTAAAAGAACTCCGTTGTCTTTAAAAGAAATGCCTGCGCAGTTCTTCTGACTGGCGACTGCCTGCTGCCAACCTTTCTTTGAAACGGAAGTGACTAATCGACCGTCTTTATCTTTAAAAGCCCAAATACCACCAAGAATAGGATCTAAGCCCATTGATACAGATAATCGGATAACGTTCATTACATCAGCTAGATTTACTTTTACGTCAGGTGCTGATTTAGGTAATGCGATCTGAGATGCGATCATGCTGATTAGTTGTCTATCGTCATAAGCTGTATGAATTTGTTTTTGAGCCTGTGAGATAAACTTTAATTCAGCTTCTGTAGCAGGTATTACTTCTGCCTTAACTTCAATTTCTTCTGACATTTATTTGTCCTCTACAGTTAAAATTCTGTGCCCCTTAGCCCATTCTTTCAGTTCACTTTTTGCGTAAAAGTTTTTACCGCCTTTTTTGTAAGGTTGGGGGAAGTCAGAACTTTTCTTTTTGAAGGAATAAAAACTGAATTTCGATTTGACAAAAAATTTCGCAGTATCTTCAATACTTAAAAACTCCATTGCTAAACCCCCTTAGCGATTGTCAGCTTTGGTGAAATTTCGCTTTCTTTTAAGTATTTCTTGTAAGTTTCAGCATCAGCATCAGCAAAAGCCTTAGCATCAAAAGTGCGTCTAGTTTGCTTTGTCAAAGTACAAACTAAAGCACCCTTAGTAGTGATAGCCTCTGCATGACCGTTCATTAAAGATTTAATCTCTGCTGTAAGTTCTTTTGAACGTTTATCAAGCTCATTCTTCTGTTTGTTGACTGTTTTTAATTCTTTTGCTTTTTCAATAAAGGCATCATCAGCATATACAGCATCAACTCCACCTTCTTCGACTTCTTCTAATTCAGCATTTAAAACATAAGGAACATTTGGAATCAGGTGAGCAAAAATAAAATCAATCTCAGCATCAATGATTTTTTTAATAGTTTCATCATCACGATGCACAACATAAACACGAACTCTGTTTTCTGTAAGAATCCAGGCGCAAAGATACATCTGCTTTTTATCAGCAAATAGCATCTGTTTTTGGCACTGGATATAGTAATCACGAGGGATAGTGTTATCTTCTGCTAAAAGTTCACCTTTAGAATTGAACTCACAACCTTTGCCCCAAACTTTTGAGCCGTCAGTTGTGAGTTTGTCACGCATATTAAAACCAACTGTCTTAATTTCAATAGGTGTATTGTCTTCTGTAAAGAAATCTACCTGAGCAATCGACCAAGGATAATTTTCGTTGTAAAGAACGGTCCCTTCTTTTACTTTAAGATGTGTTTGCTTTGAGAATTGCTCAGCAATAAAAGGCTCTAAAGCGTGTCCTCTGTCAAACACAAATTTATCTTCGCCAAAAGATAAATTCTGCATTTTTTCTAAGACGTCTTGAGGCTCTGCGTATTCTGATTCACCTAGCAGCACGGCATCAGTAGAACCGCCAATATGTGTTGCGTGTAGATAAGAAATCTCATTTTCTTTCTCTACTTCTCCTGTAAAAGGATCTTTGAAAAAATCTAAGGCTTTTTGATCGGCAACTTTAAACCACTCTTTATAAATTTGTTTGTAATCGTTCATATATCTATACTTAATGTTTGTTGTTTTAATTATTGTCTTTATAATATTATATAACATTATTTTATGTTTTATTAAACATTACATAATATTTTTAAACATTTAGTTTAATAGATATAAAAAAAGCGCTCCTCAAAATAAAGGAACGCTTTATAAAAAGCTAAAAAATAAGCTTAACGAACTATAAAATCTCTTTTCATTGGAACGTCAGATTTAAACTTTAACATATCATCTTCTGTTATCAGGAGGTCATTTATTAAGAATTGCTTTATAACATCAAGTATAGAAGTGTCTTTTGAACACTTAATATAATCTTCTTCAAGAAATACATCACACATTGATTCATATTTTGAACGCCCATATACAAGTTCGTTAGGTTCTTCTTCTGAAAAATATGTTTGAAGTTTAAACAACGTCTCCTTATCGTCAGCTAGACAATAGCGTACTTCTAACTCAACGTTATCTGCGCCATACATTGACTTGTAGATGTTTAGCAGTATCTGAGCGAACTGCTCCTTTGTCTGTAATTTTTCTGTTTTTACAATGTGAAAATTGCTTTCTTCTGCTAAACAGACAAAATAATCATCTCTTTCTTTCACTTTTAAAAAGTGATATTTAATGCCATGAACAGTTTTTCTTTTTATATAAAACAGTCTTTCGATTAAATATTCCATTTCTTTTAGCTCCAGTGTGTAAGTTGACGTTGTTATTTTGGATTTTTAATCTTTGCAGCAGAAAAACCGTTCGCCTCAAGACAGAGAAGGGCGTATTCATAGTCACCATCAATTTCAGGATCGCCATAAATCATTTTCTCTTTAAGAGGTACAGGCTCACCATTTACAATTTCTATGAGATTCATTTCTGTACAATCTGCTGACTTAACCCATTTATACATAAAATCTCTGTGTTTAAATTTAGGAGAGGTTACAATATAAAATGCTTTGTCTGTAACAAATCTATATTTAACCAAAGGAGAACCAAGCAGATTACTTTGCTTTGTTAAAGTTTTGCAAAGTCCTTTTATTGTTTTTTTAACATCAAACCAATATTCATTTCTGTATTTTAGTTCAAACAGCAGTTCGCCTTCGTCTATACACTCTAGATAACCAATTTTCCCATCATCGCTGTTAAATTTATTTACAAATAAATATTTTTCTTTCCTACTTCCTTGATAGTTAGTTACTGCGATAACATACATAGGCATAAAAGCATAATTTTTTAAAATTTCGCTATCAGTCATTTTTTCTCCTTAGTTTGCATTATCTGAAAAATCACACTTATAAAATCTAATTCCAAATAATTCAAGATCAGATTTTTTAAATGAATTTATTGAAACAACATCGCCATCTTCAAAAGTTAGCTTAAAGAAATACTGCTCTGTTTCATAACAAAATTCTTTAACTCTACTTAAATATAGTTGGGCGATTTCATCTATAAAATCTAACTTTTCCTCAGAGGTTAGTTCTTCTTCTAATTCATCATCTACATCATAAGCTAACACACCTTGAGTAAAAAATCGTTTATCTTCTTCTTTTAAATCTTCGCCTGTGATTGTCTTGTAAGTATCAAAAGATACACTTAGATTTTTAAAAGGTTTTCCATTGACAAATAAAGGCATTATAGACAAATCAAAATCGCCATAATCAGGAGCTACAAAACCTGAACCAGTATAATTATCTTCAAAAAAATCGTTTCTTTCTAATAAGTTAATCAAATCTGTTAAATAAACTTTTCTCATATTTACACCTTTATCCACTTTTACTAATAAAGCTGATGATAAAATTCTACGCTGCAAAGGATACTATGACTATTACACAAATTACTCATCATCTTTTACCTCAATGCCAAATGGTAACCATTCACCATTTTTTCTAATTTCAAAACTATTAAATAGATCTTGAACAGGTATATTATTTATTGATCTTAAAATATCATTTTTATCACGGCAAACCGCAAAAAGAAGTTCAATATAAATTTCGCCTGTTGCTTTACTTCTGTAAGTAATAAAGTTTTTTGCACTCATAACAGAACAATCAAACAAACAATCCATTTCATCAATGCTTTTTAAAGGTCGATACTTCTTTTCTGGCTTATCCTCTTTGACTGCATCTAATGGTAAAAAGAAACTAAAATCATTATCATCTTTGATTTTAAAACAGTAGGCTTGTCTATCTTTTATATCTCCAATTACTCCTCTACAATCCATGCTAACTCTATCACCTAGCACCAAAAGACTGTCAGCAAAATAACCAACATCACCAACTTTTACATCATTTCTATTAGCCCATGACTTAACATCTTTAACATCAAATCTCATTGTTTTACTTCCTCTATATTTTTATAATCAATCCCTTTTAAAAAAATTCTTAAAGTCGTTTAAATCTTCACATTCAATACGTACAATGATTACGTTTTGATCGTCAACATTCCCAGATCCAATACTTCGTACTTTACAATCTAAAAGTTTTGATGATTTATTTACTCTGTATTTTCTAAATGAATAAGCACTCGCAAATCCATATTCACCAAGTATTAAATAAATAAACTCATCATCTGTAATATCATCTATAAAATCTCTTAATGTCATTTTTAATTACTCCTTTGTATTCTTCATCATCTGTTTTTCTATAACCAAAATTCTATTTTTTATTTGACGCAACTGTGTACACATATCCTGGTATATCCAATAGTCTATCTTTGCATGATGTTTAAAATATTCACGTTCTTCGACTGAAGAAGCAACAACAGATTTTTTATAATCTCCTAAAAAATTATCGTGCCAAAGAGTGCGACAATCACATATAAAGACACGTCTGCGTTTAAGCTGAATCAGCTTCTTTAGCTTCTTTTCGTAATACATTAAGCCACCTTCTCAAAATCAAACTGTCTGAATATTGCCTGTAATACATTCACAACGATTGAATTACCTGCTTGCTTGTATAGCTGTGAATTGCTGATACCTACGTTCTGTGCTTTGTAAAAATCATCATCATCAAAGCCCATGAGGCGCCAGCATTCTAAAGGTGTTAGTTTTCTGATACGAAAAGCTGTATCTTTTGCTGTTAATAAATAATTATCTTTTAGCACCGTTGTTAGTGTGTTTGTGATATTGTCGGTTCTTGGTACCAAACAAGTCATATTAGATCTTTTCTCTTTTATCTTTTTCTCTTCATATTCTTTTCTGATTTGTTTTCCGTATTCAGTTCTTTTAGTGCAAAGAATAGCGATGTTTTCAGTTTCTAACACTCTCTTATCTCCACATGAGTTCCCAGTTCTAATAGCACCACAAACATTATCTTTAAAGAACTGTAAGCCCTCGTCTGATCTCTGTTCGCATACAATCTTAGGCTCACGATTGCCTCCTTGCATGGTGTTTAAACATGGTGATAAACCGTCAGTATCATAAACACGTCCACATTGAGGGTTAGTAAAGCCATTGCTGTTATCAACAATGTTGAATACCTGTTTAACTTTTACGCATTTAGGATCTTTCCAGTCTCGTGAGCAAAGAGTGTCGCACCACTCTTTGCTCTGTATTCTGCGTTGATTCTGATGATAGCTTGAAGTTTTAATATGTTTGATTTGTTCATCAGACAGATAAAACTTAGGGTCAACTTCGTTTTCTAACAAATCAGCCAATCTTAATTTAAGAGGTTCACCCACTGGGAACGTAAATTTAAAATCAATATCTTTTCTGATTGAAACAATAAAAACACGTTCTCTGTTTTGAGGCACACCAAAATCTTTAGCATTAAGAACTTTGTAATAATTGTTGTATCCTGCCTGTTCTAAGCTGTCTAAAACTGTTTTAAATTCATTAGTGAACTTTTTGCTTGTTAATGCTTTGACATTTTCTGCGATTGCATACTCAGGCTTTGTATCTTTAATAATTTTTAAAGCAGCAAAGAATAAGCCTGAACGTGTTACATTGCCATTCTCATCAAAAAAGCCTTTCTGATGTCCTGCTGCACTTATATCTTGACAAGGGAAGCCATAAGTAATTAAATTTACATCGTGCAGTTCGGCAGTGTTTACAGTTGATACATCTCGCAAATTTATCTGTTCTGAAACACCATGAATTGCACAATATGATTTGACAGCGTACTTGTCTATCTCGCAGAAGTTCATAATTTTAAACAGCACTCTCTCTCTCTCTAGCGCTTTTTCAAAGGCGCCTATTCCTGAAAACAAACTTAATACGTTTAACATTGTTTTTTTTATTCCTCGTTTTGTTCAAAATATTTTTGTAACTTATTATCTAAATCGCTATATTCTTTTTGCTCATCTGATGTATCAACATCATAGTTAAGTTGATCGTTTAGTAAGTCAAAAAAATATTCTTTGACTGCTTGATGAATTAAAAGCAACTCATCCTTTGTTAAATCTACTGTCATTTAAAGCACTCCAATGTTGTTTGTTCTTCCTTAAATGGGATATTCATATAAGACATTACATCTTTTAATCCTAATGTATTCATACAAAATTCATATTGTTTTGGATGTGTTCTTTGCATGATTTGAAAACGATTAGGAGTTTCATTTTGTACTCCGTACATACAAAACATACAACCTGTACGTTTTACCCCTGTTGTGTAATATTCGCCGTTTTCCTTTTGTTTAATTTCTCCATAAACTGATGCTATTTTTAAATTGTGTTCTACGATGTATTGCAATACATCTTGCTCTGTCCAAAAAGACATAGGTCGTGATAATGGTCTTTTAGCATTAAAAGCATTGCAACCAAAACGCAACCAAGTATTTAAACGCAAACTGCTTTCATCTGTCATTGTTGCGATAATTCCTTTAGATCCTGTTTCTCTTTCATATCTAATAAAAGGCTCTTTTTTCATAATCTTGCAACATTTATCAGAAATCTTAAAAGGTGCGTTTAGCATAAATTTCCATTTTTCTGACAACTTATATGATTTTGTTTTATTTCCGTTTAACCTTAAATTTCTTATATATTCGCTTTTTGTATTTCTAATATCTGCAATATATGAACTTTGTTCTTTGCTTATAACAGGATAGCCATACCTACTAATTACTTCTTTAAACATCATCTTAGGAGTAATTACTTTTACGTTATTTTGAGACATAGCAAATTTTTTAACTTCTGGATATTCAAGTCCTGTATTGCAAAATACAGCAGGTACATCAGGAAATATATCTTGCAAAATATCTTTTAAAACAGTGCTATCTTTTCCACCACTAAAAGCTAGATATACGTTACCGTTGTATTGAATATGCCATTGTTTTAATCTGCGTTTTGTCATTAAGATTTTTGCATCTAATGGTAATGATTTTTTTTGTTGCAATTCCCACAATGTATGAGCGCTCATAAATCTAAGCTCCTGTGCTGCCAAAACCGCCTGCACCACGATGGGTATCAACTCCAATAACCTTACCTTCAATCATCTTGATTTGAGGTAAAGGTAAAATCACTAACTGAGCAATGCGGTTGCCCTTGAAAATCTTTGTCAGGTTATATGGCTCTAATACAACTCTGATTGAACCTGTATAACCAGCATCAACAACGCCAATAGGTGTACCAATGCCTTTAACGTTAAATGATGAACGTGGACATACAAGCCCTACAAAGCCATCAGGTATTAAGACATGCACTCCCGTGTCAATGGTGTTAGGCTTGTTTGCTTCTAACATCTGATCTTCTCTGCATGACAAGTCAAAGCCTGCGTCTGTGTCATGTGCTCGCACTGGAGCATAAGCACCTTCATCTAATTCATATTTAATTTTCATATTTCTTGTTCCTTTAGTTCCTTAAAATTGAGTTCTACAAACTCTGTAAAAAAATATTTAAACTCTTGTATTGCTAAATGTAAGTCGTTGCTATCACTGGCAGATGTCTTAATCTTTTTTAAACAATACCTATCTTTTAAAACGTCAAATAAAAACTCGTGATTCGTTCTAAATGTTTTCATCATCTCCTCTAACAAATCAGCTTGTGCTTTTTTACAAAAACGTTTAACTAAAAATGTTTCCTGCTGATGTGCTGGAGATTCATATTTAAACTTTGTTAATTTTTGCCTTGCTAGTGCTCCCCATAAATCAAGTAAATTTCCGATCGTTAAATTTGCGTCTATCCACTGTTGCAAAATGTCAGCTTTCATCTGTACTGTCAGATTTAGTTTCTTCTTCGTACAATGTTTCTGAGATGTCATGTAAATACTGATCTCCTAATTGAAAAGGTAACTTTCCTAACTCCTCTAATTCGATTACGTGCATTACAACAAACTCTTTCTCAGGTACAACTCGTGTATCTACTGAAAAGAATTTAATTAAGCTGTCGTCTTTGTATAAACATTCGCTTTTAGTTCCAGCATCAAACAAAGCTTTTAAGCGGTTGTCTCCATCGTGAATGCGATAGTCTTTGAACACGATAGTCACAAAGCAGCACACTGGCTTTTCAATCACTGGCAAATGACCTTTACGTAAAAGACAACGTGCGGCATTGATCCATCTGTTGTATGCTGTTGTGTTCTTAATACAGCCTTTCTTTGAACGAAAACTAGAGTAATAACCGCCAGCAAACTGATTTTTAATCGCACTCCAGTTCACAGTTGTTTTCTGATTCACTGATGGAGGCAAAGGTAAAATAACCTCACGACCTGCGATTTCTTTACCGTTCAGCTTGATAGTTACTGTCTTTTGTCCAAAAGCATAGGTATTCATAATTACGCCTTAGTGTTTACTGGTGTAATGCCAAAAGAACTGAGAACAGCATTTAAAGCATCTAAGCCATTCTTAAAACGCTGACCGTTTATCTCAACGTTAAATTCAGTCTCCTGATGAACAGGGTTCTTTAACTCAGGAATTACAGATTTGTTTTGCTCGAAGGTTACGACCTTAGCCTTCTGCTTTGAGAATGAGTAAATGTCTGTAAGAGCTTTCTTGCATTTATCAGTTCTACCAATAAAGCGAACTCTAACTACTGGTGAGAAATGATTACGTCCCTGAATCAAGTTAGGACAAGTCATACCTCTTGCAAACTCGCCTCGTGCATTTACGTAGGCATCTACGAAGGCTTTACGATCAAAAGGATCTTGTGCTGTTGAGTGCATACCAAATTCAGCAAGGGACCCAAAAGCGCTTCTAAAAGCAAATACAGCTCGTGGATCATCACAGATATAATCACAGCCTGTATCCAGGTGATCGTTAATCTGATTGTAGAAATTATTAGCCTTAGCCTTTAAAGCCTCTGTATCAATACCCTTTAAACACTTTACCTGCTCGTAAATATCTGCAACTGTTGGCATGAACTTTGATTTTTGAAGGTGAAGAGATACAGCATTTCTTACATCTTCAAAGTCAAATTCTTTTAATGCGTTGAATACCAAGCCGTAAGCCTGTTCGTTAATCTCACGACCATACAAAACTGATACTTGTTTCCACAGTTCAACAAAAGGTTTTACATCTTTCTTGTCCATAAATTACTTCCTCATAAGTAAGTTTGAATCGTTACTTGATAAATTAACATCAATGATGTTTTCATCATCGCCAAATTGAGAATCCGCAATGTTTTGTGCTATGCGGTCAACGTCAGCAGGTGTAGCAACAGGTGTTGTTTTAGGTTGCTGATAACGACCAGCATATTCAATTTGACGCAAACACCATTGACGAACTCTTAACTTTAAATTTTTAACAGGAGCACCTTTTTTATCTTTCCACTTCATAGGTGCGTAGTGTGTGTAGAACTTCTCAGCCATTAGAGCGCAGTTCATTGTTTCGAGTTGAGGATATTTAGAGATGTTCTTATTTTTATAGTCTAAAAAGATATTCTCTATGTAAGCTGTAAAGTCTTCTTGTGAGAACTCTTTAGATACTATATAAATACTATCTAAAGATTTACTATTACTAATAATACTATTATGTATAAGGTAGAAAATGTCATTTTGACCATTTCGATATGGTCGATTTGACACTTTCGATATAGTCATTTTGACATTTTCGGTAGTCAAATTGACTATATCAGAACTTGTAAAATATTCACTTTTTACAGTGATGCTTCTTACCTTTTTAAAGTTGATTAACTGAATCTGACTTGTAATCAGTTTTTTGACTTCCAGCTCTGTGAATGAACGCTGAACTGAACTTAAAGAAATGTGTAGCTCTTCTACTGCTTGTTGGTTGGAATAGAAAACAGCTTTATCAGCTCTAGTAGATACAGAAGATAAAAAGAGAATACGAGCAAATAAAAGTTTTGATGTTAGCTTTAGGCTTTCATTGCTCAATATATCTTCTGTTAAGAGTACGTTTACTGTTTTCACTTTAAATATTTCCTTTAGGTTTTTATACCTTATGTTTAAGTATTTTATACTTTATCTTTAATTTTGCAAGTAAATATTTAAAGTTTTTAAATCTTAAGTATATAGCAGTTTTACAAATTAAAATTTATGTTGATTTTTTTATTGCTTTACTTTAATATTTGTAACTTTTTATTTTTTAAAACCAACAGCAAATATATATAAAATAAAAGGGGAATTTATGTATAACGCAAAAACTGTATGTCAAAGCTTAAGGAAGCTAACGACTTTACATAACACAAAGAAAACAGATTTAGCTAAGGCTCTAGGTGTAACTTATCCTACAATCGTAAAATGGCTTGACGGTAATCTACTTCGCCCTTTCAGTGATGATGTTGTACATAAGATAGCTGACTTCTTCCAGGTTCCAATAGAAGAGATAACTGGGGAGCAAGTTATATCTTTTGTTGTCAACACTGTAACTTGTTTTGACGATAATCTAAAACTAATTGAAATGCCTGAACCATGCTTAACCATCAATAAAGAAATCTTTGACAGTTTTAAACTTTCATCAGATAAGTGTGTTTGTGTTTTAGCAAACAGTAATTATAAGAACATAGCAGTAGGTGACCGACTGCTGCTAACAGAGATTGACAATGAAAGAATCGAAAATGACAGAATGTACTTCTTAATCATGGAAGATGCGCTTGTTCTCAGGAAGATTAAATACAATCCAATCATCGACCAGGTATCTATTATCAACGGTGATGATGCTGTTGAGATTGTAGTTCCAAAGATTGAATTTTTTAATATGATGAGAAAAGTATATAAGATCTTATTTATTGAAAGAATAATGTAGAAATGCTTATTTTATCTCATAGTGTCAAATTGACTATTTCGATATATTCAAAATGACACTATCTGAAAGGAATGCTATTTTAGTTGTTTATAATAAAAATTTGGCACCCGTAGCATGGCAGCAACATTTAGTTGTAAAAAAATCTTTTAAAGTAAAACCTCTTTCAATAAAAAGCTCCATTTTACTACTATCAGTAAAATGGATCCTGTGTCTTATATATATATTCTCTGAATTTAATTCTCTAGTTTTTGTCAAATCAATCAAAGAATAAATCTTTCTGTTAGTTTTTAAAGTATCATTTGATAAATAGTTTTCTTTTATTAATGTACAAACTGCTATAGCTATACATACACCTTGCATCAAGTCATTAAGTTTGTTAAAAGCAAGTTCATCTTTACTTTTTTGTTTATTTGAATTGTTCTCAGAATTAAGATCTGCTTTCTTAAAATGACCGTTAATCAGATAGTAGGCGTAATTATCAGCCTTAGCTAAATCTTCCTTACCATTCTTTAGGTTGGCACGGTATCTGTACTTGATAACATTTCCTTTTAAAAAGCCTCTGAACTCATCAGGAGTGAGCATTGCTTTAATTTCGTCAATACATTCATGTGAACCCTGCATATAATGCTTAGGTTGTAAAACATTATCAGTCATAAATAACTCCTATCTAAAAAGAGAAAGGCACATAATAATGTGCATAAATCAAAATACCGACTACTATCAGCAAAAAGAGAACATCAAGAGAAACTGAAATACATAGCTGTGTCTTAGTGTAGTTTTCTTTACCAATAGCAAAAACAAAACAAGAAAACCAAAAGAAGAGATTTAAAAGAAATAATGCTGGTAATGTCATTTATCGCTCCAGTCATCGTTGTAATGCTGATCTAAAAAATGCCAGTCTCGGCAGCATGAATCACAAAACTTTGCTAAATACTTTAAAACAAGAAAGATAGCTCCTAAGTACATCATAACCATTAGAGCTGACAGGATATATTCATAAACGTTCATTTAGACACCTTGTTGTATAAATCAATCAATGCGTTGTAGTGTGCTGCCGTTATGTCACAATCACGATCGATAGTTAATTGCTGTTCATAAAATTCTCGAAGTTTTGCTTTGTCTGTTGCATTGCATTGACATTTACTTTGTGAAATTGAGGTGGTAACTTCGGAATTTGAGGACACGTCTTTACTGCTACTGGTGTTGTCTGACTGCTGCAACCAACCGCTATCGCCAGGCAGAAAATCAGAAAAGTAATGATTATAAGTAGATGTAACGTTCTGTATATCTTTAGACAAACTGCTTTGTACATTTATCGCCTCTGTAAAAAATTCTTGTTCCTTTTGTGTCTTAGCCTTTTGAGCTTCATTAAGTATCTGTTCATATTGTTTCTCCATTGTTACAAGCTTTATCTGATAGTAAGAACTTGTAAGCTCATAGCCTATATAAGCACTGCCTAATACAGATACAGTCCATAAGTAAGGTGTTAAACTTTTTAAACTAAACATAAAAAAAATACCCCTTAACCCCTTATAAAAAAAGGAGTAAGGGGTCCAACGGTTCTTTATGAAAAAAAACTAAATGGTGCACCGTGATTGCAGGCTCACGGGCAAGCCTTATAAGTGCAGAGGTCACTTCACTTATAAATCAAACCTTGCCCATAGTCGTGATTTCGCTCACGACTTTTAAGCGGTACCCTGTCTGATACAAGACATTGCACTAGATGCTGGGCTACATTCTTATGTGCAATAGTAATGTTGTTTCTAAAGCGACACATTACCAGACCGCAAAAATGGCGGATAGGGTGAGATTCGAACTCACAAGCCATTCACATGACCGACAGTATTCAAAGCTGTTGCATTTACCAACTCTGCCACCTATCCATAAATTTGGCGGAGTGTAAAGGATTTGAACCTTTGAACCACTTACGTGATTGTCTGCTTAGTAGGCAGATGTATTCAGCCACTCTACCAACACTCCATTGTTTACACTCTTTTTACGTTAGAAGTGAGAGAAACGGCAAAGAGTAAGATATGACCACTAATACATATACACTTTGCAAATTTTAGTGTGAAGTGAAACTACGGTATGCCGTACATATCAAATCAACCAATCATTCACTTCACACTTAAGAGCCGTCTAAAAGAGAGTAAACGGAAGAAAACTTTTAAACAGCTCTTAAGTATGAAATGACACCTTTTATTAGACTAACGAAAAAGTTTTAGTTTACGCTAATCATTTCATACTTATGAGACATCTTAAGGTCACTACAGAACGCACCCGCAGCTTAGCTTCTTAAAATATCTCATAGCTATAAAATGGCAGAACAAAGTAGATTTGAACTACTACTGCAAGGATCAAAACCTTGTGTGCTACCCTTACACCATTGCTCTAAAAAAGCACTCACAACAAACTCTACTTACCGAATCTATAGAGCCTAAATATCAAATAAAAAAAGTAAGCATTGCTCACTGTGAGTACACGTTCTTTCACTTTATCAACTAAAAGGAGATACAAAAAACATAAAAATTTATGTCTAAGTACATAAATAACTTTATACCTTTTATTTAACTTTGTAAAGTTATTTTTTATATTTTTAAACTTTTATTTGCACTTTTATTAAACTTTGCATTGCTATATGGAGGCATGAATTTGAAAAATCAGAAAAAATTTGTGAGGGGGGGGGGTAAATTCAAAAAATTGAAAAAAATTTATGTAGGGTAATATGAAAAATCAAGTGGGCGTTTGGGGGCATCAGGGTTCAGCTCCAAAGCGGTCGAAGTTCAGCCGTAATTAGTAATGATTATCGTTATCAACTGGCGGTCAAGTCACGGCAAACGGTCACAAGATAACCGATTTATTAGAACTTATCTAAGCAAATCAAGTAGTTATCTTACACGGTACGAAGTTGATTATAGACACCAAACCGCACAGAATGGCACTAACTGATTGATTTACCTTGATTTTATGCTGTTTTGCTAGAGTTTGAAAAGAATTTGGAATATTTAAGTTTTTGTCTGCGTTATATTGCCTTTTCGTTTTTTTTATCGTTTTGTCATTTGCTTTGTCTCTTATTTTGTTTCTTTTAAAGCGTTAGCAATGTAAACCGCCTGGCAAACATGAGACGCTAGCAAACAAAAGTTGATTCACTGGAACAAAGACAATAAAAAACTAGCAAACTAAACCTTAAATCAAGTCGGCTTACTAGCTTTTTTAACTTAAGTAATAACTAACACGTGTGCTCACGTGCTTAACGCTTTATAGCTTATTTCAATTCAATACGTCAATAGACTGCATTTAATATCTTACTACTTCGCATTTAACTCTTTGAATTTACTTATCTTTTCTTGTAACTCTTCGTAATTGATATTTTCAGCGCCTGCGACTGTCTTTATTATTGTTAGCTGCTGAAGTTCATCAAGCTGAGACCATGCAGCAAATAAACATTTATAAATTGTCTTAAGTTCTTTTTTCTGTGCTTTAGTTCCTGCAGCTGCTGTAGTGTCTAGCAATGCTTTTAGCTTCTTAGATGCTTCTTTTTTATTGTCTGTCTTCAGACGTGTGAGCGCCATTTTTTCGATGCTTCCATACTGCTTTGATATAAAAGCTTCTGACAGCTGAGATGCGTATCCGAGAACTTTTGTAAGCTGTCTAATGCTTTTAAATTCAACGTCTAAAACTTTAATACTCATTTTTACACACCATTTTTTACTATAAAGCTTTTATAAAAGTATAGAAAAATACCGTTATCAAGTCAAATTACAAACTTTAATCATAGATATTTCAATCACTTAACTATTTTTATACATTCTCTACAAAAAAAATAGTAGATATTTATATAAATGTAATCTATAATGTAATTATAAAGAGAACGAAAGAAAAGAACGTTCTCATCAACCTGGAGACAAAAAATGAATACAGAAAATGAATACATCAAGACCGCAGAAGACGGTGCAATCTACTTTGATCCAACCTGTGATGATAACAATGCACCTGCTGAAATTGACCACTCAAAAGATCATTTCAACATTGATGAGAAAGAAGTTTTCTGTGAAAACGGCTTGCAATTAGTTATCAAAAACGGTGTTAATTATTTTTAAACTGGAGATCTAAAAATGGCTAGCTATTCAGTAAATTTCAAAGAGCTTAACAAAGATACAACAATCTACATTTCATTATTAGATGAAAGCAGAAGCAAAATGAGCGTGAAGATCAGATGCTTCATTATTGAAGATGGCGCATTGTGGAACATCACCGAAAGTGTTGCAAAAGCCTTTAATCAAAAAGTCAAAATAGATGGTGTGGGTTGGTATATGCGCTATAAGTATTGTGGAACTTATATCGCAGGTGATTTTTTAAATCAAATTAGAAACTATTATCATTTAGATAATGATGCGTTTAGAACAGAATGTATTTAAAAAAAGCGATCAAAGTTAAAAACTTCAATCGCTTTTCACAAACTTAACATTTTAAGTATATAGATACAGCTTTTTAAATCAAGGCTGTATCTATCAAAGTTGTAAAAAAAACAGCTTTGATAGATACAAAAGTATCAAATTTCACAAACTTAACAACTAAAAGGAAACAACTATGTGTTATTTTAACTTCTTAACTGGAAAAGCTTATAAAGCTAATTCAGATATTGCTAACATTCTAAGTGACTACTGCAAAAAGAATGCAATTGCATTCACAGGCTTTGCAACTATTCAACAAGCTAAAAGACTATTTTATATTGTGAAAAAAGGATCAAAAGGCGTTAAATGTCCGATCCAAATTGCTGGCGGTAAAGTGCACTACTTTACTTTGTTTCCTTTGAGCGCATTTATAAACGCTCACGATCGCAGAAGTCTAGCAGCACAAAAAAGAGATCCAAACGAAGACCAGCACGATCAAATTATTAGATACCAGGTCCCAGCAAAAATTAGCGCAGAAGAGAAAAGCGCACTAATTGCAGCTGCTGCAAGCTATTCAACCCCTGATTCAACAACTTACATTTTAGATAAAGACAAAGCAGATCATGACATGTTCAAAGTAAGTTTTGATCATCGTTCAGAAGCTGAATACAAACACGATCAACAGCTGAAGCAATGGTGTGATGCTGGTCACGATGCCGAAGACTTTGATCAAGTCGTTCCATTTTGCGATCACGCTTATGGCACTTTGACCCCTGAGCAAGTCGAAGAACTGAGCGCCGATCGTGATGAGTTTTGCCCGTTCTAAGCTGTCAAAAAATTGACTTTGTGGCGGTTGCCAGGTGCAGCCGTCACATAAAAAGGCTTAAATCAAGTCTTTTTATGTGACTTATCACAAAGAATGCTATACAGTAGCATAGGCACTTTTTAGGAGATACAAAAATGAATATTGAAGATCTATATCAAATTTCAGGTGAATATGGTTTAGTCACTAAACTTGAACAAATTAAATTTACACCTTACTTTTTACACTTAATTCCTGATGGCTGCAATTCAGAACATGACAATTTTGTAAAAATTGAAAGCATACAAGATGTATTAGATGCGTCTAATTGTGATTGCTTTTTTGCTTTTGATCATTATGAATACGATGATATTTATGATAAGCGTTATTTTTATTTTGAGATCATAAATAAAAATTCAGGTGACGTTATTCATACTCTTATATTAGATGCTAAGAGTGATATTAGTATGATCTCAAAAGAACTTAAAAGAACTGTTCAAATTCTAGTCGGTCATTATGACTATAAAACAAGTGACTTTTTCTATTCGGAGGCTGTAAATAATATCGGCGATCAAATCTTAACCGCAGATGAGACTATCAAAGATGAAATAAAATTTTTAAAAGAATTAGCATCAGGTTACACAACAAGAGAAAAAGATGAGTGCAGAAACGCACTAATCGATTTTATTGAACTAAGAAAAAATCAAGGTTTGAGCCTTTTTGAAACAGAAGAGCAAAAACAAGATTTTATAAATCTTTGTTTGAATCAATTAGAAGAGTAAAAGCTAAATGTTAGAGCATTAGCACAAAGTTAGTGCTCTATGATTTACCTTTTCACAACTTAACAGGAGTTTATTATGTACACACGTATTTTTAAAGCTTATGGCGCTGAAGGTCATAGAATCAAAGAAAGCTTTTCTACTTCACATTCTTTTGATACCGAAAGAGACGGTGAAAAGCTTAATGTAAGTGTTATTTGTTCTGACGTTACAGGACATAATGACTTTGTGCTTGTCGTAATTACAGGAGAATCACAAGAAAAAATTTTTGAAGAAATTGACGGGCAAATAACTGACGGTATCTTTGAAAATCAAAATGTAGGTAACGTTCAGGTCCTATCGAATGGCAAAATGACTGCTCTTCCTGATGTTGTTAGATGCTATGATGCTGTATCTTCTGATGAGTTTGATCCTTGTAATATCATTAGAATTTGTGACTATGTGAATGCAAGAGCAGTTGTAAATGACTTAGATCCTGTCTTTGAGTGGACACTTGAAAATAAGTGGGTTGATATTGAATCAGGAGAAGTTATACAAGACGGGCGAGAAGCTTTAGATTATGCCCTCGATCTTAATAGTGAAGCTACCGATTATCACGGATTGTTGTTTAAAGATTAAAGCTAAGTAGAGAAACAAAAGGAGAATCACAAATGATTTCAGACGGTTGGCATGATGTTGGAAACGGCGAGCAGGTTTATACTGAAAACGGCATTATCTTAAATGCTGTAAAGTTAGATCATAACGGCTCGCAAGTTTCAGCGTGGATTTATAGAACTAACAACAAAACGGGGGGCGCTGATAGAAAAGATCATGTTAAATACTCTACTTTTAAACGCTCAAATTTGTACTTTGTAAGCTAAAGTCAAACACAAAAACAAGGCGATCGAGTGATCGCCTTTTTGTCATGCAGAATAGGCACTATTTTAACGGTGCTAATCTGATGTTAGTTTTTAAAGCGTGACAAATCTCAATAGCTTGAAGAGCCTTTTTAACTTTGTGCATTTCGTCACAGGTTAAACAGTCCTCGTCTTTAGTATTGTGATATGTACATTCGATAGTTGCCATCGCCATTTTTTGAGCGTGGTCAATAGCAGCATTCAAATCATTACCAGTGTACTCATCAACTGCCTTATTCATGTGCTTTACCTCTAGCTATCTGTAGAATTTCATTCAAATCTTGAGTATCAAAAACATAAGAAAGCATAGGCACTTTGTACTGATTGCCCATTTTTTCAAATGATTTTTTCAAGTTAGCTTCCAAATCAGTGTAGTTAAAATCACCGTTTTCATCTGCTAAAAATGACAAGGCAGACAAGTAACTTTTAAGCTTATCCTTACCTTGAAAATAAATAAAAGATGCTATCCCCTGCTGAATCGGTGTACCTTTAGTTAAAAGTTTTTGTTCCACCCATTCATCGACTGATTCAATGAAGTTATCTACACTGATTTTCATACGTTACTCCTAAGCCTTAGTTCTTGATTGAACAGTTACAGGCTGTGTGTTTGGTGCTTCTGCTGTTGGTGCTGTCCATGTGTTATAACGTGGCATAGCTTCTGGGCAGATAGCACTAATCGGAATTACAGTATTAGTAATATGATTTACTGTATTTTGCAGAGACTGAATAGCATTGTTAGTAGCAGTAGCCATAACACCTAGCTGACAATCAACGGCACCGAAACGCTTTTCAGTACTTAAAGCTAAATCATTTACCCTGTCACTTACTTTGCCTAGTTCTGAATGTAGTGCGATGTAAGTTTTTGCGACCTCATCGTTGGTGTACTTTTCAGCCTTTAATTGACCAATTTCAGCATCCTTTTCAGCCATAACAGCAACGGCACCACTATTCATAGCGCAAGCCATTGCAGATTGATTACCGCCGAAGATACCGCCTAAACCACCTGACTGTAAAAAGCCTAATGAGCCTAGAACTAATGCAGGAATACCTACACCGTTTGCTAAGCCTTTGCTAGCATAATCACCCATAATAAACTCCTTATGTTTGAATGTATGGATTAAAAACGTTGATTTATTCAACACAAAAAGAATAGCTATAAGGACGGTATAAGTAAGCAATAAGAACGATATAAATTAGATAAAAGATCTCATCTTTTCTAAAATATCGAAAAGTTTAAGCATTGTTTCACGTGGGATAAGTACATAATCAGCTTGAATAGAGGCGTACCACTTAAGAAAATCTAAACCACGTGTGGATTTAGATTGTTGACAGAGTTTATAAATAGCTCTTGGTGAATACCATGTGACAAGCTGTTTGCCTTGGGAGTTAATAAGATAATGATGTTTAACATTAGCTTTATCAAGTTTACTCGCAACATAACTAGGATTAGTTATCTGTAAAGCCTTGCATACATCAGCACCGACTAGCCATACAGTACCATTTTCAGAATGAACATGTGCACGAATCACAATGCCATTATAAAAATGTTGGGATATGCTAGCGGGCGTGTCATAATCAAGCATGATGGTATTCTCCTATTTTGTTTTCTTTATTAAACAAAATAGCAGATTTTGTACGTTTGATTACGATGTAAATATAAGAGAATTTATCAAAATTTTAGTAGAGTGAATTTATGAGAAAACTATTAGCTATTGCAAGCATTGCTTTATTAGTCGTTACAGCCTGTACACCAAAGCCTAGAGATATTACACCAAAAGTATTATGGGCTAGCCAAAGTGACGGTGTGGTATTTTTAGGATATAAACAAACTAAATTCGAAATAGATTTTGATCCTGTTACTCCTGATTGGATTTCAGCTTTGAATGGTAGTGATGAGGTATGTAAACGTTGGGGATATTCAGAATCTTTCTATCTAAATGACGATGAAGTTAAGCAGGGATTTGAGCAGGATTTTAGCGGCATAGGGTACGTAGTTTTTTATAAAATTGCGCAATGCTCTAAATAAAAGATAAGGCACTATTGCTAGTGCCTATACCTATGAAACATCGTGCGTATTATACACTAATTTTCTGTATCAGGTAAACCTGATTTGTAAACGGTGCCGTCATCGTTGATTTTATAGCCATTTTCAATTAGCATTTTTTTTACAGCATCACGTCTTGATGCGGGGATACTATCAACGGTACGTTTCCCCATAATTACATAACGATAATATAAAGTATTCATTTTAAGCTCCTTGTTTTGCCTTTAATTTTTTAACTTCTTCTTGCAACTCACAAACTAAATCTGATAGTTCAATAATCGCATCTTGATTTTCTGTGTTTGTTGTTTCATATTGATCGGACAATTCAAGTAAACCGTCTGATAATGTTTGTGGATACATCAATTCGTTTTTAACTTTAATTCTAATATCTTCAATATCAGGTTGATTGTCATTAGTGCTAAAGAAATTATAAGGTGTAATAATCGCCTTGTACTCTTCTATTGACTGCTCATTAGCTAAAGAGCTTAGATCAGCGATAGCTTGTTGTTGCTGTTTTAGCTGATACTCTAAGTTAATTGTAGCCTCTTCAATAATTGTGTTAAGTTGTTCTTTTGTGACCTCTTGTTGTTCGCCTGTCACATCAGTAATTACCATGTTATTTTCTGTGTAATTTAACAAGTTCTTGTAATAATCAATGTGCTGTCTATCGCCCTGTAAAAGCACGCCAAAGCTAGACATAAAGTTACAATTTACATCACAATAATTATTAAAAGTGCATTGTGTTTTTAAGTCATATATTTTTCTTTGTCTTAATCGCAATAAAGCGTCAGCATCAAAAAGAGAATGGAATGTAGTTAAGATTGTATCTCTAACACTTTCCTGATAAGCGTTAAGCTCTATATCAAGCTCTTTGTTTGTGTTATCAAAATACTTATATTCATTTGTATCATCGTTATAGATGATTTTATTTATGCCTAAATCTGTAAGTTCATAAGATTGTGCCATTTCAAAGTAAAAAATTTCATCTTTCTTTTCAATCTTATTTTCTTTTAAACTTATTGTATAAATCATTACAAACTCCTAAATGCTTGATGTTGTCTTTTCATCTTTTCTTTCCAACGTTCAATGTTTTTTTTGTCATTAGAATGATTGATCGTGTCTTCCATTGTTTCTACAAACTCTAAGTTAGAAACACAGTTATTCAGATTGTTTCCGTCTTTATGCTTTATAAGATGATAATTATTAGGGTTATCAAGCCAAGTGTCTGCTACAACCTGTGCTAGCAAATATCTTTTAATGCCTAACACATCAATCCAAACGTAAACATGACCGCTAATCGTTTCTGTTTCACAAAGAACATTTCTTTTACAATCATAAACTTTTCCTTTGTCAGAAACTTTTACAATAGGTAGGCATTTCCAAAACTTCCATTGTTCCATATTTAATTTAATCCAAACTCACCTTTATGAGTAACACTAAAAGCCTGTGATAAAGTTGCTGATTTGTTATAAGCAACAGTTCCGCTTAGTGTTTTTTTAGCTAAAAACGACTTGTTACCTGTATTGTTTGTTGCAGAAATACCACCGCTATTTACTGTTAATGACGGTGCACTAGGATAAGTTACACCATAATTGAAATTACCTTGTGCAACAGCTGACTTCGTTTCGTCTGGATAGGTTGTAGTCGTTGTTGCAACATTACCTGTAACGGTTAGCAAGTAATTCACAGAGCCAGCATTCATGTATGAGGGGGATGTTCCCGAATTGACAACTGTGCTGTACATTCTGATTATACATGAGCTTGTGCCTGCGCTTACAAATGTTCCGCCATAGTGAATGTAAATTGCGGGTGTCTGTAAAAAAGTTACACCGTAATTAACGGTGACATCACTGCTAACGCCATGATTGCCAGGAGGAATAGTTTGATAGCCAAAATCGTGAGAACCCGCGGGGGTAACGGTCTTACTTGTAGTTGTTGTAGTTGTACCTGTTTTACCACTATGTGTGATAGTTGTGCTGATAGTTCCTGACAAAACGTTTGTATATCTTCGACTGATTGCTACATGGTACTTAGTATTGTTATGCGTAACAGCCAAAGCACCGCATCTGTAATACCAATGATTATCTAATGTAGCCTCTGCACCATTATTTACAGCAAATAAAGGTGTATATCTTACTGTGCCATGGTCATTTAAGATTAAACTAGGAGTAGTTAGTTTTGTTGTACTGTTCCAAGTTGAATAGGTCGTGCCGTTGTATGTAAATTTTATTCTACTCATACTAACCTACTGTAATTAGACAACCGCCAATTTTTACACCTATTGAAAAATCGTGTTGTGCTGAAATAGTTTGAGCTGATGTCAATTTTACGTAAGTTGATGCTATGTTATCTCCGTTACCATCTTGTTCTGCTGATTTAACTCCTCTTATTGTTAAATTACCGTTCGCATCTGCGTGTTCACCGTTGACTGCACGAACGATATTTTTACCGTTCCATAGTAACTGTCCTGTAACCGAACCTTTTAATCTTGCAGATGAATTTCCATTTTGAGCTTCTATAATAAAGTCGCCATTACTGCCATTCTCATCATTAGCATCTTTTCCAAATAAAATTAAAGTAGATCCTTTGTTCCAAGCAGAGCCTCCGTACAGAGCCATGGTTTTGTCATCAGTGTTTCTATAAACATTTCCGCTTAGTTTTCCGCCGGCTAATGGCAAATATTTTTGAGAGGCATCTGTTTTAGCCTGTTCTAAAGTAGTATTTGCTTTTGTGTTGGTATATTCTTTAGCCTGTTCTAAGGTGTTACTGTTTTCAGTTTTAGTGGCATAATCGGCTAACTTTGTGTCTGTATATTGTTTAGCTGTTTGTAAATTATCTGATACATTTTTCTTTAAAGTATCAATAGCACTGTCTTGTTCTGTATTCTTTTCTTCAATAGCCTGAATACGTGTAGCAAATTGACCTACATCTGATGTAGTTTCGATATTATCAATACGCTTTTCATGGTCGGCGATGTTTGTTTCAGCCTGATTAAGGCGATTTTCGTGGTCAGATAATTTAGCAGTATGAGCATCAACAGTTGTGCTTATGTCTTGTTGCCATTCTTTCTCGTTAGCCATTTGATACCTCGTCAACTAGAGTGTTGCGCATTGAATAGTCTTTATTATTAAAGCGAATTGTGTACTTTGTAGGCTGTAAATCAGCAATATCTGCTGTGTTCTTGTCAATCTGTGCTTGTTGTTCTGTGTCTTTATTAGTTAATGTAACTAAGTAATCTGTAATGTACTGTAATAAATTTTTCCAAACGTTTGATTGATTGTCATAGAACCATAAAGCAGAATTAGGAACATCAAAGTACAACTTAGTTTTGTCAAACTTTTCTGTATCAGCTGATGTAATATTATCAACTAAAGTTACACCTGCCTTTGCCAAGTCCACTTTATCAATCTTCATTGTGACGGTTGATGTATCACTATCCCATGTCATCGAACCTTTGATAGCACTATCTTCTGTAAACTTAATAATGAGGTTTCTTAGACAACCAGCTTCAATAGCGAATGTTGCTAAGTTTGCAAGATCTGAATTAAAAGCTAAAGAGGCTACACCTGCTTTTGCTGTGTAATCGGCTGAATCTGCTTTAGCTGCATGAGTAACGACCAAAGTTAAATTAGCTGGAGCATCGCCAGTAATATCTACATAACCACTGGCATCATCACCGATAATGCTGAATCTAAATGATTTAAGAAGAGCTTTAGCATAAGAAGCAATGCCTGTTAAATCACCAATAAAGTTTCCTTTATAAGTAGTTACTGCATCATTACTTGTTCTTGTACTTTGTGTACTTGTGAGCTTGTTTATCTCGTCTTGACTTAATGAGGACATGATAGTTTTCCTGATAGTTTTAACTACCAAAAAAGCTATCATTTCCTAAATAGATTTTTATCTACCGTGAATAAATTTCCATGCTTCAATGAAGTAATTATCAGCAGGTTCAACTTCACGATTAGATAGCTCAACAGCGTGATGCACTGGGCGTGATGCTGTTCCAATAAAGGGAACACCTAACAAGGTACTTGTTCCCATCATAATATTTCTGACATCTGATGATTTTAACTCACCGCCATTTACAGATGCGTTATAGACGTTTACACCTGAATGTAAAAAAGCTGTTCCTGTAGTTAGCAATGGTGAGTTCATATAAGCAGAACTGAAATATTGTTTACCAACTGCCATGTCAACTAAAGGAGACACAACCATATTTGACATCAAAGGAGCTTTACCACTGGCAACAAATTTAGTTGGTGATAATGCAACATTCCATAAACCTGCTCTAAACTCATCGTCATCGTCAGAGGTTAAGCTGCCGTTCACTGTTTGTGTTAGCAGTTCTGATAGTAGTGAAGGTAACAATGTAAAGAATGAGATAGCGAATACATCGTGACTGTACCTGTTCATATAATCAGAAAAACGCTTATTTGAGTTTTGAAATTCTCTTGAATTTTTTGCAAGCCTTGTTGATAACAAATTCATCTTATTTATAAAGTAAGATGTGAATGTTGTAAATAACTTGTACCAAGCATTTGACTTTGCAATTAAAGCTGTGTCAGGGCGATCGTAAGATCCTAAAACGGTTCTAACTACACTGTCTGCATATTTAACAGATTCAGTTAAATTAGTTTGCTCAGGGTGATCGTGTAAATACTTTTGCTGTGCTCCATACCAAGTGATCTCATCAATAAATCTTTGAGTGTAAACCTGAGCAAACATTGCATTTTCACGACTAAAATTTTGAATCCACTGAGCACTAGCTTTTATCTTTTGACCGTTACTTGTGTACTGGAAAGGGTTAAGCTGAATACGCTTAAAAATCTCATTGATAGAGTTGTTACTTTCATTCAATCGAGAGTTCATATATGCAGAGTTTTTGCAAATCTCAGCTTTTAATTTATTGTGATACATAGTAGCCATTACTACACCTTTCATAGTATTAGTAAAACCTACTTCATACATCACAGGAGCTAAGTCAAAGAACTGCTCACCAGCGTTCTTAAAGTAGCCTGCCATAATAGACAAGCCTGTATCTTGCATCTTTCTACTAATCCACTGAATGAATTTATTAGAAGACGCAGGAGTAATATCTTGACCTGTTGCAAGTGTTTTAATCCAAGGCTCAAATCTTTCTTTTAAGGCACCTGGATCAATACGTTCAATCTCATTTGCAACGGCTTTTGAATGTAATAATTTATTTACTTCATTTACTCTAGGTGTTAAGTAAATAAATTTAAGCTCCTGTTCAATTCCTGAGATGATATGTACAGGATCTAAATCTAAAGCATGGAACGCTTTTTGATTTCTTTCTTTAATAAAGGAAGGTGTTTTTAAGCCCATAACTGACATCTGATTTTGCATTGCACCTGTAGCTGTGATGTCAATTCCGTTTTCACTAGCTTTAGTTACAGCTCTGTCATTATTAAGAATAGCAGGAACATATCCAGCATCTACACTAACTTCCGAACCATCAGCTAACTTGAATGATAAAGGCTGTCCGTCTAAACGCTTAAAACCGTATCCGTTCTGCTCACGTGTAGCCTGCATAACTTTAGGATCTAATTCTTTAAATGTTCCCCATATCTCTTTACAGCAATTTAAAAGTTCTTTAGTAATAAAACCTTGATCACACAATGACTGAATCATTGAGTTAAACTGTTCTTGTTTCCAAGCGTAAACTGATTTGTCATTGTTTAAATTTACTTCTGTTCCGTCTTTAAACTTAGCTCCAATTTCAGGATCAGCAACATAACCTTTCACTAGCTTTTCGTAGTTGGTGCCGCAGTGTAAAAGTAAACCTAAAATTTCTAAAGTAGTACGACCGTTAAAATGTCCTGAACGAGAACCTAAAACCAAACGTTCATTCTTACCTGTTGTTTCATTCTTGATGATTAAATCTGTCTGTATCTCACGGCTATCAATCTTAAGCTTAGATAAACTATCTCCAAGCTTAGATGTAATATCTCTTAAAGCTAACTTCATCTGAGTATAACCGCGCTCAATAGGAGCATAGATGAGCTCATGCCATGCACCAAGCTTTTTTCCGTCATAGCGTTCTACTGTATGCTCCGCCTGAAAAGCATACTTTTTACGTAAAGCACCGAAGGCAGCAAACACACCTTTAGATTTGCCTTGACTAGCACCATTTAATGAAGCTTTCTTTGTCTTTAAATCAGAAGTCGTCTTAACCAACTGCTCTTGTGCGTCTTTAAATTCAATAGTTTTTTCACCATCGCAGAATGTTTTTGTCTTACGTGCATAATCTTTTAGTGCAGACATAAACTCAATCAAATCATAGAGCTTAGATACAGTACGATTAGCATAGTAATCATTAGCAACATCAGCAACTCTGTTGCAAAACGCCTCTATTTTTGCACGTTCGATTAAAGCCTGCTCTTCACCTAAAGAATCCAAGTAGTCACTTTCATTTAAGATACGTTCTTTAATTTCAGCAATATCACCAATAGTAAAACCGTTAGCCTTACGTTCAGTTAATCCAATAGTATCAGTAACAATTCTTAATAAATCCATTAAGTTCGGATCGTAACTCTTACCTACTTTTTTTACATCACGACTAGCTAAAGCTTTAAAATCAGCCATTTTCTTTTCAACGTAGTGAATAGTATCTGCGATGTATTCAGCCTTTTCATTCTGATACAGTTCGTTTCTTGTTTGCTTTTCAGCTTCTCTTAAATCACCACGAGCCAAAGACACTTTGACTTTCTGATTTGCTCTAGCTGCTAAACGTCTTGCACTGGATACAGATAAATCACTAAAAGCTAATTGATCAACATCGTTTTGTGCGATTTTTTTAATGTTAAATAAAATCTTTTTGGCATTCTCACCTGTCTTAGTTATAGCTTTTAAAGCCTTAAGAACCTGTGTGCCTAATTGACGATGTATCGTGCTAATCTTTTTACTGATTTTTAATTCACCTTCAAGCTGTGTCTTCTTTATAGCTTTATCTAACACAGTTTCATAGGCAATACGTTTAGCTTCTTTCTCAATAGAATAGTTAGCAATACATTCAAGTAATGCTTGCTCTTTATCCTTAGCTGAATCAATAGCATCTTTCCATTGCTGAGGTAAACGATCATAGTCATCTAAGATTTCTCTAACTTCGATGCCTGTATCATTATCAACAATCTTTTTAGCTTTGAGCTTGTCTTCAATGTATTTATGAACGTTCTTGTCTTTTAAAGAGATAGGAAGTGTTTTTAAATCTTCAATGTAAAGAGTACGAGGATCATTTTTTAATAGCTGTTTCTGCTCTTCTTTTACCTTTTCATACTTCTTTGCTAAATTATCTAAAGCGACTAATTGTTTTTCTAACTCTTCACGTGGAAGTTTAGCCATGTTCTTTTTGATAATTTGTCTTTTTAGTTTGTCTAAAGAACGACCATTAACCAAGCCGATTAAAAACTTCTTAATTGCTAACTCATCAATCAAACCTTTTAAAGCAGCATGATGATTGATTAAGTCACTCTTTACTGTGTCTTTAAATAGCTGTTTAGCTTCATCAGGTAGAGGTGAACTATCAATATCACCTAACAAATCATCAATAGGATATTGCTCAATCTGTTCTTTATAGAGCTGTTCTGATTCAAAAAGAGAATCAACAAAATCATTAAAATCTTTTGTCCCTTGATTTAACTCTTCGCCGTAGTTCTGTTTAAATGCTTTTTCAGTAATTGTTTTTTTATCAAAGTTTTCTAAGTTTTCTTTATTAAACAGCTCATTATTCTTGTTGTGTGACAACATTTTTTTAAAATTATTTAAAACACTGCTGTCTGATTTTTTATTGCCAATCGTATCAGCAATAAATCTAGCAACGAATTGCTCCTGAAGTTTATCCCAATCTTCTTTTGACAAAGTATCTAATGACTTTGTGCTGTTCCACCATTTAACAAGTTTATCTAAACGATCGTGAACTTCTTTGTTCTCCTTAGACAGCTCACGCATTGTGTGTAAGAACCAATGTGACTGTTCATGTAGCACATCAGTAAATGTACTTTCACTGTTCAGCTTGATAACTGGCACATCATCAATAACACCTAATACACCACGCTCATTTCTTTTATTTGCGTTCTTAACTTTACTAAAATCAACACCTTTCTCATGCTTAATTAAAGGCTTAAATTTGTTCCATAAAGTAGAAACATCAACGCCAGTAATATCAGACATTGATCTTAAGAAGGTAGTTACACCTTTAGATAAAGCATTGTTTTCTTCAACAGTTGTATTCTTAGAATTATCAGCTAGAACTCTGTTAAGTTCCTGCTGAATAGGTCGCATTTCTTCTTCACGTTTAATGCGTTGTTGAACTTTATCTGCAATATCATTTTTAATCTCTTCAATCTTTTTGTCTGATAAAGTGGCTGACAGCTCACGAATTAAAGGAGCACCGTTTTCAGATGTTGTGTAGTCGATGAGTTCGTCTCGTACCTCCTGCGGTAATTTTGCCCATTGTCCACGTGTGATTTCAATCATGTTTCCATGTTGAGCACGATCATAGGCTTCGTTAAATTCATCACCTAAAACAGCTCTATTTACACCTACAGTATCACCGCTCTTTTCTACTTGATCTGCTCTGTTAATAACATCAGTAACTGCATCTTTATCAAGATAGATTTTGTCACTGCCTCTTGATTGAAGTTCATCGTAAATTTCAGCACTGGTAGCAGGATCATTTTTAGTTAATGGAGAATTAGAAACAACCTCATCAGCAACTCTAGCGTTAGCCTGTTTCTTTAAATTAAGAACCTTTGCTCGCGCTCTGTTAAGTAGTGGTAATGATTCAAAGAAAGCAGATACTAAAGCAGATTGAGTTACTGTCTCGCCTAAATCAGATACTAAATCAGATGGAATTTGCGCCAAACTTTCTAGCTGTGATTGCCCCACGTCAACACGTGCATTGTATTTAACGTTAGCATCATCAATCTTAGAAAAGGCTGTGTTCTGTGCTGTGTTAATAGCAATGTTAGAAGTATGACCTAACACCTGCTGTGCGACTTTTGGCACACGTGCCGATACATCTACACCTAACTTAGACAAAGTTTTAGCTGTAGCCTGTCCTAAAATCTTTGTGTACTCACCAGCACCTTTAAACAGCATGATACTTAGTGCATTAAGAATAACTGAGTTAGAACCTGAATTAGAATTGTGAAGTGCTAAGGCTAGTTCTTTGTCTGTGATGTTAGGATTGTTCTTTATGATCTCTTCCATTTCACGACGTCGTGCCTGGCGATAATCATCAACTAGATTTAAACCGCCTAGAGAATATCTCATGTCAGAGAACAAGTCATATAAGCTCTGCTTAATGCCGTCTGTGTCTCTTGAATATCTATCAATAATTTGAGCTTTACGATCTTCGTACTCTTCATTAGACATACCTTTGTTAGTGTTTTCTAACTTTGATTTTCTGCCATGAAGTTGATCGCTTAAAAAGCTGATATATTCAGAACTTGATAAACTATCTACAGCGTCATCAATCTTTTCATTATTAAGATTTCTTAGTTCGGTATTTAAAGCAAATGAACGTCTTAAATCAGAAAAGAGTTTAGAATCTTGCTGAACTTGTTGAGCTGTCTTAAAGTATTTATAAGTTTCAGGATCAAAGTTACTTCTGATTTTAGCGTTATTGATAATACTGCTGTCAGGTAAACCGTACTCGTCAAATGTTTTAACCCAGTCATTCATTAACTTCTGAGACATTAAACGTTGAACAATATCGGCATCGTTAGATGATACGTTTGCACCATAGAAACGTGACAACTCCTCAAACTGTTTCTGCTTAGATTTGTCTGTATTTACATTGTATTCAGCAAATGCCAAAGCACCTCTTGCATTAGCTTTGACTGAGCTTAACTCTTCATACTTTTTCTTTTCTTCGTCTGTAGAGTTTTCATCTAAGACAGGAAGTGATATTGCAGCATCTTTCCATACATCACGTGTATTGCCTCTGATGTAATTCTTTGTTTGCTGTGAGATGCCGTCAGATACAGTATCAGAATAAAAGATAGGAGTAGGTGATGCTGATAATTTCTTTTGTAGCTGACTGTCTATAGCCTCTGTTTGCTCTTTTGTAAACTCTACGTTTTGATTGCCTATAGGCTGTTGTAAATTATCAGACATCTTTTATCACCTTATGTGTACAGTGTGAACTTAAGCTCACATACTTTGATTTTTGTTTATTATACCTAGTTTATTAAGTTACTTTATCATTCTTTCTCTATCAGATAACTTAGATTTTTGCTTATTAACAAAATCTAAATAGAGCTGTCTTGATGTTGGATATGTGCCGTTGTCTCTGTAGTATTGTGACTGGTACTGCCAAAGCTGAGACTTAACCTCATCTTTAGAGAAGGTATCATTCAGCAAGTCGCTATCATCTAGATCATCGTAGGTGTCATTAATCACATCTTTGCTGTTTTTATAGTCCTGTTTAGCCTGTTCAAATTCAGGGCTTCTGATAACAAATTCAATAGCGTTAGAAACCTCTTTTGGATTAAGAGATGATATGTCAGGAACTCCTGCACCATTCTTATCTTTTTTAACAAGATTACTGTTTACATAAGTTGTAAAAAGATCTTGTGCTATTGGCATAACGAACATAAACTTTGATGAGTTATCACCTTTGAATAAGTCATTGCTTTTAATGTTTAACTCATCTAATACACGACTAGATAAAGCATCACCTTTCTTGATTGATGTACCTTGATGTTGTTGCTGTATCTTTAGAATGCGGGCTTGTGCCTTTTGGTCGTTCAAAGGAATAGTTCCATAAGTAAGCTCTGTTTCTTTTTGTCTTTCAGGGGTCCCATAAAACAGATCAAGAACATCATCACTAGCTGTAGATATAAAAGCACTTAATCTGTAGTTAGCTTTATTGTTCATATTGTCATAAAGCGTAGCTAACTTAGTATTCAGTTTTTCTTTGTCACCATATTGCACTATTAGTGAACTTCTTAAATTAAGATCGTCAATATTCAAATAGAGGTCGTCTCTATTTTTATATTTAAGTTCGCCGTTAGTTTGTTTGGCATAAAGAATTGATGACAGGTTATTATCTAAAATAGAATCAGTATCAGATACTGCTTTACGTCTAGCGTTTTCTTCAATAACCTGTCTTGATAAATCACCATCAACCATAATCTGAATATCGTTATAGTCAGTAGCTGATAAATCATCTTCCTTTTTGTTGTTCTTGATCATGAACAACTCTTTCATTTTGTTAAAAGTCGCATCTTTGTGAGCTTCTTTAAATCTTAACTGTTCTACAGCATTTAAAGGTTGAATAGCACGTAAAGCTTCACGTTCACGTTTTAGTTCTAAATTAGTTTGTCTTTGCTCACGTAATAAAGCCTTGCGTTCCTGTCGTTCCTGTTCGTCCTCAGCTCCTTTAATAGCCTTAGCTAATAAATCATTGTAAGCATCAGCTGAAATTCTCGGTTGCCAACGTTTCAAAGAGGCAATGGCGCCGCCAAAATTCTTATTTAAAATCTGATTACCTACAGCAATTTTGGTGACCTCATCAGCCATTTTTCTTTGTTCTGCCTGCCACTCTTCACCACCTGGCACATAACCGTTTTTTTCTAAAACAGCATTAGTTGCAGAAACATATTCTTGATAATACTTATCTTCTAAAGGTGAGCCCCAGTGCTCTGTTAAAGTGTTTGCTGAATTTGAGATTCTACCTTTCATTTCAGCAACATTCACAGCTTCAATCTGAGCATCATTATAGTTTTTTAACTCAATACCAAAGCTATTTGTTTTATCATCAAACCATTTGCCGAATGTGTGAGCAACATCACCATAACCCTTAAAAGCATCGCTGTAGTTCTTTTTTAAATTCTCTAATTTTTTCTGATATTCAGGTAAAGCATCAACAGCGTTTTGACCTTTTAAATTTTTGTAATCTCTTAAAAGATTGTTAAACTCAACGCTCGCATCGTTTTGAGCTGACAACAAAGCGTTTTCTTTTGCCTTAGTTCTAATGTTTTCTTGATATTTTTCAATAACATCTAAAGCGCTTTTTGCAAACTTTAAATTTTGAGTTACATCAATCTTAAAAGGAACTGATGTGTCCGTTCTCTGTATTTGCAATTTAGGTGAGTTCTGAAAAGTTAATGAGCTTGCAGAATTTTTTATATTCAGATTTTGTGTTGGTAATAAAACAGCCATACTCCACCTTTACTTAAAAGAAAACATCTGTGACCAATTCATGCCACCTGCTGACGAACCACCACCCCAAGTGTTAAGCAAACTGTCGGTAGCACCCCAAAAGGCATTTTCCAAAGGCTTGATTGATTTAGTCATAGTGTTATAAGCAACGCCTTCACCTGTAGCAATTAGAGCTTGTGCTCGATAGTTTGCTTCTTGCATTTGAGCATCGCTAGCCTGACGCATTAAAGCATAAACTTGTTGTCTAGCCTGTGCTGCATTACTGTTTGTGTTTTTTTGGATAATGTACTGATTTATTTTTGCACTTAGCACGTTTGTTTGATCAAGTTCTGCTTTAGATCCACTATCCATTTGAACACCACTAGATGCTGATTGAACTCGTTGAGATGCAATCTTCTGAGCATCTTCCACGCCTTGTTCCATTGCTTGAATTTCACCCATGCGATATTGATTATAAACATCGTATTGAGCCACTACAGTTGCAACATCTAGATTCTGTTTATCTAACTTAGCTAGCTCTGCATTAAGGTTAGCCTGTTGAGCCTGATAAAAAGCATTGCTTGAATTAGCTTCTAAAGAACGTCTTTGTTGCATACTGGACATAAACTCCGCAGAGGCATAGATTGCTGCCTTTGCGATTGTTGTCCATGCATTTTTATTTGGTATCTTATCAGCATAGTTTTTCATTCTTGTAGTGCCAGTATTCATTGCTTTCTGTGAATACTGATTGCTACTAATTGATGTATTTTGATTAAGAATAGATATTCTTGTGTTTTGCAAATAAGAGCCGTAATTAGCTTGTGTGTATTGTGGTATTGCCATCGTTATTTCCCGTCTTCATAAGATACTGCTAAGATCACGCTTTGAATCTCCACTGGCAAACAGTCTTTATGACTGATTGCAAATTGTGATTGTTCCTCCCAAGCACCATCAATCACGACTTTAACTAAATAAGAATCATCATCTGTAGGTGTACTGTATTGATCTACTTTAGAACAGATGTACTCTTTGCCGTGTGGATAATTCCGTGAGTACAAGTCACCTTCATAGCTAACTCTCAACTGAACTTGTGAAATATTTTTTGTTCTTCCCTGTAATTCAGATTCAGTATTAGAAACAATCAAGGGGACCGAAACAAAACTACAGTCAATAGGTAAACCGACCGCAATATTCTTTCCTGCTGTATCTAAATTTATCATTCCCTGTACAACTTTTTTATTACTCTGTTGCTTGCCGTCAACAAAAACAGAAACAGTTTTTCCTTCTAAATGAGATAAACCACTGATTTGTGATTTTGCTGTAGAGAATACACCATCAAGATAACAGTCAAGATAACGATAGGTTGCAGTTGCATTAGATACCTGAAAATTACTCATGCGTTCGATGTAACGTTTTTGATCTCGAATTACAACAGCGTATAAATGATCTTCTGTGCCTTCCGAAATACAACAAACCGATTCAAACTTACCGTTTAAAGTTGAATGTCTAGCCCATGCGATTTGTGATTGTTCAGGTGTGAATGTACATGACAGCAGCACACCGTCAGATGTTACAGCCCATAGCACTTGAATAGGTGATTTTTGTAGAGCTAAAGATACGATGTCCTTACCATCAAAAAGATGAGGTGCCCGCACACTAATATCACTAGATGTATAACCGCTTTGTTGATAATTGTACCCTAATGCTCGAACGTGACCGCCCCGCTGTGAAGCGTAAATCACAGTGTTATTACAGATTAAAGGCTGAACTTTGTTTGCTCCGATAAAAGACTGAGCACGAACCGCAACAGAGCTAGGAGTTAGCGCATCAGAGTTTTGTGTAAAAACTCTTAGCTCACTTGAACCTGTCAATAACAATAAAGAATCTACTGCGACTAAATGCTTAATTCTGTCAGCGTCAGAGGTTACAGCAGTAATTTCAATTCTATCTGTATCAAGGCTAGGTAAGTGATACACCATCAAATCTTGATAACCAGCATTTGTAAACCAAACTCGAAGAGGATTGTTATATGATCCTGCAAACACTCTGCGTTGGTCATATTGTGCAACGGCACCTGGATAATCTTTATCTGTAGAGTTCTGTAAATTAGGAGTTAACACAGCACCCCAGCCTATTGAAGATAAGACAGTAACGGTTGGTCGTTGTGAATAATCAGAACCGCCATTAGAAACTTTAGCATTCACTAAAACGCCGTTTCTAGCAATGACATAAGCTGTTGCGCCGTGACCTTCATCATTAGATTTGATGTTCAAATCAAGCTGAACTGTTGTGTCCTCCTGAGCAAATAGAGAACGTAAATTATCAATCGTAATGCCGTTACTGTAGAACTGATTAAACAGCTCATTATCTTTATAAGAATTTGCTGTTGATAAAGCACTGTCAGAAATGGTGTAATCAATGCTTCCTGTACTCTTATCAACTTTTAATCTAAAGATAGCATGAGGTACTTTCAACACGTCCTGTGTTAATCTGATGTTTTTAATTTTATCAATGTAAGCAATCTTTCTAAATTCATAAAAAAGATAGCCTTCGTCTTCAACAGTAGAAGAGACTATTTTTGTTGTAAGTTCAATGTTAGAAGATAAATATACCTGACCGCTTGAACCGTCTAAAACTTCTAATGTCACACTAGGTGAAAACTTTGTAACCGCATCAGCATCTTTAGAGTTGGCTTTTGCTGAAACCAAAGGAGGCACTGTACGAATCGTAATAACTCTAGGCAAGTAATAAGTATTACTGTTTAAGCCGTAGTAGTAACCACTACCGCCATCATTGATGGTGATTGTGCTTATCTGACCTTTAACAGATTGAGTAAACACAGCCTTATATTTAGGTGGTGTAGTAGTAGTATCAGGATTGTTTCCTTCATCATCAATATATAATTCTTCTGTTTCTCCAATAAAGCCATAAATGCCAGCCACCATTCTGTAAACTTTGTAATAACTGGCACCTGCCACGCCTTGCCATTGAACACGGATCTTTGCACCACTTATATAATAATTTCCACGAGCAACAAGGTTAGAACTTGCAAGTGATTCTTTTTCGTTAGCATCTACAGCTGTTACAACATAGTTACATTCGATTTTATCCTTAGTTTTTTCTTCACTATCTGTCATTGAACTAGGATAAATAGCAGTGTAAGATAAGCCTTTTGGCGGTGTTACGTTAGGAGTAACAGACACAGCCACAAAACGCCAGTCATTATAGCCGTATCTTCTAAGCTCATAAGGCATGTAGTCAGGTGAGGTTAAAGTGAGCACATCGGCATTTTGAGCATAGTCAATGTCTGCTAGATCAACGGCAGCATAAGGAGTTGAGATTTGATAGATACCGCTATTGTTATCAGCTATATACTGTCCATGATCAATAATGCGTAATGTCTTATCGCCAAACTCTAAAGCATAAGTTTGTTCTGAGCTGTACCTAAATGGAATTAAGCGCACTGGCAAATTACTATTTATTGCCTGTCCTACAAAACGGAAACCCGCTCTAGTTCTAACAGCACCTTGAGGAAGTACAATAAAATTTTCTAGTTTACGACTGCCCATTGCATATTGATTTAAGTCAGTTCTTGCAAAAAGGCTAGGTGTGATCTCACCTGCTCCAAAACCTCTTTGAATAACTTTAGTAACCATAGCGAGCCTCTATGAATGAACATTGATTATCTTTGATACTGTCTGCGCCCTGTTGATTATCCTGACTGCTTGCAAGTTGTAAAAACATAATGCCTTGTTGCATTAAAGTGTTGCTGATGCTAATACCAGTGTTTCCATGAATTAGTGCACTTGCTAATCGTGCCCCCAAAAGATATTCAACAGCTTCTGTAAATTGAACTGAAAATAAATTAGGATCATCAATAAAGGCTTGATATTGAATGACAAAAGGAGCTTTTTTGTTAGTTACAATACAACGTTGTTTCTTTTTGTTTACGTCAATAACTCTGAAATTAAACTTCAATGTCTTAATATTAATTGTCTCTTCTCCTTCTTTACGGTAAGGTTCAAGATACAAGATATTCATTACATCATTAGGAATTGAATATGTATATTTATAAGGAATAGATACAACGTTTTGAATCAGATTTTTTTCAGAAATGAGTTCATCTTTTCTAGCAAACGAAAAATTAAACTTAGTTAATGCACGATCAACAACCTGTTGATAATTTCTTTTACATAAATCAGCTTCTTTAGATTGATCGTCAAAGCTTTCTATATGCAAGCCTTGTCCTACTAAATCTAAAGCATTGTTGCAAATATCAATAGCAGCAGTCATTCTCTACTCCCATATAAACAAAAAGGGCACATAACTTAATATGTACCCTTTCCCACTTCAGTTTTTTACAAACTAACCTGTAAACTTATCAGAGTTTGCATAACGAACAACTGGTGAGATAGCAGCGATAGTTCCAAAGAATGCAGTAATTGCATTAGCTTTAGGTTCACGCTTTTCACCGATTTTGTGAGCTACAGCAAAGTTAGTTAAATCAGGTTCAGTAGGTGATGATACGTTTGTATCTTCCACTCCACCTGTTGATGGAATGTATAATAAAGTTACGTATCTATACTTCTGACCAGTCTCAACAACATGGATTGGGAATGTCTTATTAGTTTTAAGATCTTCCTTAGCATAAACACCACTGTCACCTAGTGGATGCTTTACATCCCATGTCTTACCGTCAGTTGAGCCTACAACTTGTACACGTAGATCTTTTGCAAAATCGCCGTTACAAATACAAGTTACATATAACTGACTTCCGATCGCATGGTCCCATGCTGCCATAAAGTCATAAGCCTTTTGTGAATAGGTTGTTTCAGTCACAACCTGTTCGTCTGAGAAAAACGCTCTTGCATCTTTAATCATTTTATTTACTCCTAACTTACGATAGCTTCATCGTTAGTTAATTGATCTACACGGCGCATAGGAATACCTTGGAAATTAGCCCATGAGCCATTCTTGCCAAAAGCGTCTGTTGCTTTCTTCCATTCGATAACATTAGTATCAGAACGTAATGACAATGAGTTTAAGCTTGCAAAAACATCACGGTTCATATAGAACTTGAAATTGCCTTTTGCGTCTGCTGGTAACTTGGTAATAGCATCAAGCATCAAAGTAATTAAGTTCCAACCTTGCTTTTGTAAATCAGGATTACCTACACCTTGATTAGTACGTAACATATCTACGTCAATGTTACAAATTCTAACAACCTTGCGCCAGTCCTTCACCATTAAGCCAACTGACTTTTTGTACATTGTAGTATACACTTCGTTCACGTTGCCTTCCTCGTCAGGCAAGAAGATTGCGCCTTTGTCTTCTACTCTTAAGCCCATTTTAGAGCCTTTAGGATAAGGACTATAAACATCATCGCCCCAACCAACAAGCCAGATTGAAGACAGATTTTTTCCTTTAAGAGCAGTTGCTCCTGCCTTGTTTGACGCATCAATAACATTAGTAGCACGTAAATCTTTGCTCTGATTTAAAGTGTTGTATCTTCGTTCAAAGCCATCAAACATATTGCCGTTATCAGTATTTCCTTTGAAATACAAATAAGTTTCTTTCTGTGCGATAGCTTCAATAAAGGCTTTATCTTCCTGTGCTCTTAGCTGTGCTGCCTTACCGTTCAATTCGGCTAAGTCAACGTCAACCTCTGCTCTAGCTTCAATTAAAGCGCAGGTTTCCTCTACAGTACCTACACTTGATTTTGATGCTTTTGTGCCTTTATTAAATACCTTCTCGTAAACATCAGGTAATGATAAACGATAAGTCTGACGATCGCCGTTATCCATATTGCCTTCTTTATAGACAATATCTTGCATAACTTCATTACTTTCGTTTAAAGTTTCGGCAACGTCTGCGATACCATCTTCACCGCCAAAACGCTTGCGGTAGTCAGCAAGAGTTATTCTGTCATTCTCTTGCAATACTGGATTTACAGCTGGCATTTAGATTTCTCCTAGGTTTTGTTTGTTTGATTGTTTTATCTTTGTTTTTTTTAATTATTTAAAAAGCTCAGGTGAATTTTTATATCTAGCCTTTAAAGGATTAATAACCACTGGTGCTTGACCTTGCACAAAATGATTATCATTGCCTAACAGTTCACCGACCTTAGTCATAAAGCGAACCATTGCAGGATTAAAGCCTAAGCCTGTTTTATTTAAAAATTCTGATAACTCTTTATTTCCACACTGTTGCATTACTCGCTTAATGCACAGCTTTGTTTGCCCAATATTCTGACCGCCAATTTGAGGATCAGAAATTGTTTGATTGAACCAATCATCACGCATCTTGTTAAATTCTTTCTGTGATTGTTCAATAAAAGAACCTTGCTCCTTTTCGTATGCTGAATAAAGCTTTTGTGCCTGTTCCTGAGATAAGTTCACATCTTTAAACATACGTGACATCATCTCTAATTCTTGAGGCTCCACATCTTCGCCATTTGCATTTTTTAAAACGTAATGCTCAGGTGCTGTTTGTTGCTGTTGTTCAGGCTCTTTTGCTTGTTCCTGTTCATCAATATTTAAACTGTCTGCAAAATCTTTTAATGCAGAGTTTTCAGCGTTTTCTTTTTCAGTTTCTTGATTTACTTGATTAGATTGTTCAGTTGACACTACCTGTTGCTCTGTCTCAGTATTCTGATTTTGAGCGTTATCTACTGCTGATGCTTGTGTTTGATCTTGTGTGTTAGCTGTAGTTTGAGTAGTTGTCTGTTCTGAATTTTCCATAAATTAAATCTCCGTATTTTCGATACTGCTTAATAAATCATTTCCACAATGTATTTTTATAAAATTTCTTAATTCAAGCCCAATCGCCATTCTTCCGCACTGGTAAGACATTGTGTTTGAATCAGTAGAAAAACAATCTTGTGAAGGGCACATATCTAAAATGCCCTTTAAAACTCTTTTCCCGTCAACTGTTTTTGTTAAAGCTTTTAAAGAAACAACTAAACGTTTTGTTTGTTCAACTAGCTTTGCATTGTTTTCTATATCACTTTCATAATCTAAACTCATAGAAGTGACCCTCCTCCTACATCATCAAGCTGTTGCATAGCAAGGCTGGCATCTGCGCCATTCTTTTGAGCCTGTGCCATAGTGGATTGAGTTTGAGCTTGAATGTTCTGTTCTTGTAATTGCTGTTGTTGCTGTTGAGCCTGTGCTCTTTGTTCTCTAATCTTCTGCGCATCTTCACGACTGCGTAAAATCTTAGGTGCAACGCCCAAACGGTCACGATATTCGTCAACATAGCCGTCAGGATCAATACGATCTAAAACCTCAGGAGCGATTTGTGCAGCTGCTGAAATAGCGCTCACTAATCTATCAACTGAGTTAATATCCACTGATTTTTGCGATTGAGCTAAAACAGAAGTAAACTCAACTGTCAAAGGCTTATTCTCTAGAGCAGGTGGCAACTCAGGTAATAAACCACGTTCACCTAATTTTCTAAAAGTAAGATTTACCAATCTACCTAAAAGCTCATTCTGTGAACGCTCTACTACTGGTCCCAGTGACAACATCTGCTCTTGTTGCAGTGCATAAATTTCTACAGTAGTTCTGCGGTCACCTGCCGTGCTTCCTACCATTTGAAACAAGTCAACAAAATAGGAGCGTCTGATACTGTCTTTAATAGATGCAATATCAGCTGTAAGGCTGTTTACGTCTCCAATACCTTGTGTAATAGGTCGTATCATCTGCTCAGGAGATGTTGACTGAGTATAGTTAATCGCACCTGTTGCAAGTGATATAGGCGATTGTCTAGCTGAATTAGGAACTTGAAGAGGAGGCTTTGATAAATGATCGATAATTTCAGCCTTTCTCAATGTTTCCTGTTGAAGCTGTTTTATGTCAGGTAAGCAATTTATAGATGGTGATGTTCCGTAAGCATCTGTGCCTAGTACGTCCCATCGAGGAACTAATGCAGGGAAGTAATCATATCCACTTTCTCTAATAATTGCAGGACGTGTTGAGAGTGAGCAGTAGTAGCTAGCCCAAGCTTTATTGTTATTAGATTTACTCTTAGGATCACGATCAATGCGAGGTTCAATAGCGTGTAAAAACTCCCAATAACTGCCTAAATCACCACGATTGTACGTATCTTGAATTTCTTTAGGTGTATTGTCATAGCCGAACTCTTTTACAACCTGTGCAGTTGTTAAAGTGAAATTTCGATATAAGGTGTCAATCTCACCGTTGTTATCAACATCTACGCAGTATTCACCTGCTGATAAAAGATGATGCTGAATGCCGTGTTCGTCACTGTCATAAACCAAATCGCAAGCAATACCAAACAAAGCAAGCTCACGATACATTGAATGCAATGTGTTGTATGTGTTACTTGCACTGAATACTTTTAAAAGGATTTTATTAACAGCATCGCAAAATTCAATGACTGAATAATCATTATTCAAAGCTTGATCGTTAGGTTCAACTTTAAACCATGGACGAGCTGGTGAACTTGCACCGCTCATTAAACCGCTAGCCAAAATATTTAGATCGTGACTAGCCTCAGCATCTAAGATAAAGCGTGTGTCACGAACATTGTTTTTATCAGTAATATCGAAACGACCGCTGAACGGTGAAACATAACGTGATACTGATCGCCATTGATTTAAGTATGATGATCGCTTTGACTTTAAATCAAGCCAACGTGAGCATATTAAATCAATCTTCTTTTGCTCAGTTCCTGTTGAAAATTCACTCATGCTAATACCACTCATCTGTTTCGTCGTCATCGCCTGTTAAATTCAATGAGATTGTCTGACCGCTGTCAGCCTTACCTTTTGTAAGATCAGTAGCATTGATTGAATTAGGCTTTCTCTGATAATTAGATGTATCTTTGTTGTACTGATTAAAACGTTGATTAGACGCTTCTTGCTCACGTTCTTGCAAAGCTAACTGTTGCTGTTGAAGTTCCTGTTGCTGTTGAGCCTGTTGTCTCTGTAACTCCATAGCTTGCTGTTGCTGTTGGAGCGCTTGTCTTTGATATTGCTCCTGAGCCTGCATTGCTTTTTTTTGTGCGCTGTATTGTCTATAAGCGCTTGCTGTACCTGCGATTAAAGCCGCTGCTGCAACTGCACTTCCCATTTAATACCACTCCTCAATCTCATCATCATTGAAATAGCTATCTTTAGCTCCTAATGAGTTATTCACACTTGAACCACTTGAATTTTTGTCAGCTAAAATTGAAGAGTTCTTTGTATCTTGCTGATGATAGTATTTTGCTGTTTGCTGACTTTTAATTGTTTGCTGTTGCTGTTGATCACTCTTAGCAGCTAGTTCTTCCTTCTGTTGTGCCATTTGAGCTTCGTTAGCTTCTTTTTGTTTATCTAGCATTAGCTGATTAGTTGCGCTTAATGCGTTAGAACGCCAATTCTGCCAAGCACCGCCAGCGTTATCAGCCTGTGACATAAACACGCCCATAGGACTGTTTATCAGCTCATTAGCTTTGTCAGCATCACCTGCGTTATATGCGGTGTGCCAATTGTGCATGAACTTAGCTACGTTGTTGTATAAAGGATTGTTGTTTATTGCTATAGCGCTTGATTCTCCATGACGCTGTAAAGCGGCAACATCTTTCATATAAGCATTTAAAGCTACATACTTTGATGATCCTAAAAGTGACATTCTTAAACCCTCATATAACTAATTTGGAACACTGGCAAAAATCTTTTAGCTAAAGCCTTGCTAAGTTCTGTTCCGTATGGTGTGCATAAATAAATACCTCTACAGCCAACGTTGCGCGCCTCTTTTTTCAATGTTTGTAAAATGACTGCTCCACAACCTTTTTTTCTGCTTTTCTCAGTAGAGAAAATAGAATCAACCACAGCAACTATGCCTCTGACGTGTTCATCGTAAACTGTCCAAAACACCAACAAACCACAAGGGATATGATTTTCATCAAGGAAAAGGTATGAATGATAGTTATCTTCTTTGCCTTTATAAGCTTCTTTTATGCTTTCAAAAATTTCATCATCAGAGCTTTTTTTATCAGCAAAAGGATTAACTCCGTTGCGGGCATAATCAAGGATTAACTCCTTTGCTCCTTCTGTTTTAAATAAATGTGTTAAAGGTATTTTCTCTGCTACAAATTTCATTCTCGAACTCCTCAAAAGGATTGTTTGATACTCGTTGCTTTCTAGCACTTCTGTAAAATAGCTTTTCCTTTTCGTATTCTGTTAAATCACACACTGGTATATCCTCAGCAAAAGTCAAAGCTAGTGCATCAGCCATATCAGGTGACTTGCCTAAACGGTCACGAATTTGTTTTTTTGTTTCTAAGATTTTTTGATTGTCATCAGTAACATCGAAGTACGGAGTTGCGATTTCAGTGATTAAATCTGTATTTTTTGGTATGCAACCGCCACGATTGATCCAATCTGCTAAACGACACCACATTTCAGTGCGTTTGTTCTTGTATTGATGATCTAAAGATTTTTTGCCAAAGTTGACGTCATTTACATAGATACCTTGTGAATTTAGAATATCTACTACACCGCCACCAACACCTGTGCCGTCAACATAAATTTCGTGACAATGCCTAGACACAGCTTGCTGTCTTACAACTCGTGCAAACTCTACTAATGACAAATCTTTATAAACTAAAGGTTCTTCAATTAAGAGACCTTGCCTAAAACAGATTACAGAGCGGTCATTACCAAATCTTGCAACGTCAACGCCCATGATGAGAGGATTGTGTTTTATAGAGTTGAAGTTAATTTCACGCTCACTAGCTAACTTAACAAGCTCATAACTAATCAGCTGATCAATAGCACTTGCGTTAAAGTCACATAGATACTCACGCTTGAATACTTCCTCAGGAGTTTCTTTTTTGATCGCCTCCATTTCGTCAGGATCAATAGCGTTTGTCTCTAAATAAGTGAATCTTGAGCTTGTCCAATTATCAGAAAATTCAGGATCTAAACCACGATAAAAAAGCTCTGAAAAAAGGTTGATGCCTTTAGGAGTTCCAATAAATAAACCCCAACCTTTAGAATCAGATAGCGCAGGACGGATACCTTCGTTCCATAAGCCTTTTGGCATCTGCGCAACCTCATCTAGCACAACACCCGCCAGCTTTAAACCACGAACAGCATCGAAGTTGTCAGATCCTAAAAGAAAAATTGTTGAACCGTTCCAAAAGTTAATCTTTGTTTCTGATTCTCGAATTTCTACAATTTCAGCGCTTTTACCGCATTTATCAATAACATCTTTAAAAACACTAACAGCTTCTTTTAAAGGTTGCCATGCGACCATCTTTGCTTGCTTATAAACAGGACAAATATAAACGTAATTACCTTTTTTTGTTATTGCAGATAACACAAGCTCATTGATAGCAAAGGTTGTTTTTCCCGCACGTCTGTGCACGGCTAACACCGTAAAACGCTTTTGCGTGTCAATGCACTTTTGTTGCCATGGGCGAGGTTGCCAATCATAAGTAATGTTTTGAATTACGCTCATATCTTTAATGAAATTCCTGTATTAACAACAACAGAAACACCACCTTCGGAGGAGTTCTTTTTAGCACTAGCTTGTGATACAGCTAAACAGTAATTAGACAGCAACTTAGCAGCAGCGACTTCTACCATAGAGACTTCCTCACCGTTTTGAATTTTTTTCCAGGGTGACTGTGCGACATGGTAACCTTCGCGCTCATATACGGCGCTACGGCGTTCTTTTGCTATTTCGTAAGCTTCTTTGTATTTGTCAGAGGTAAGAACCTTATTTAAGGTTACAGGTGAGATATGGAAACTTTCAGCAATATGATATAAATCAAGTTCTAATGACTTTGAATAATCATCTAAAATCATTAGAACGTCTCTTTCTTCGATTTGATCAATTACAGATACAGCCTTGTTTATATCACTGTATTTTTCCTGTAGAGCTAATTTCTTTTCTTCAAGCTCTACTGGCAATTCCTGATGATACTTTTTACGCTGCACCGTATGCTTTTTAGTTTCTGCTTTAATAACTTCCATATCTTGCCTGAGAAAATAAAGCGATTTCTTTCTTTCGTCTGTTAGCTAAACCCTGATTGTATTTACCGCCTACCTTGTTATGAGCTAAAAATGCTTGTTCAATTTTTAAACTGTCATGCGTCTTAACAGCTTTCCATACATCACAATCAGCATGACCGTTTCCGATGTTGTAAACAAAATCTATAAGCGCATCAAATTCATTCTGAGTAAGTACGATTGAATCTCTAATCATCAAATCGTTAATTGCTTTTTCGTTTGAACTTAAGTGATGTCTAAATGCGATATTCGCTTCATTGATTGTTAGGACTGTATCTTTTGTCACAGGCTTACCGTTGATATAAGTTAGTCCCCAGGCAATAGTCCATTTATTGCCGATTTTGTCAAAATAACTTTTGAACTTCTGACCATCAAAGGAGCCTTTAGCAACACCTTCGTTTACCTGAATGAATTTCAAACCTTTATCGCTGATTGTTTTCATTTGAACCTATCCATTTTTTTAGAGCTGTACTTGCTAAAGTGATTATTGTTGTTGAACCTAAAGAACCTACGAATGTTCCAATAAAGATCATTGAACTTGTTGAAATATCCCAATACTGGTGAAGAATTAAAAATATTCCATAAGACAATAAAGCGCAGGTTAAGGCATCAACAACGGAGCGTGTAATACAATAAAAAGATGTGAAGTTAGCTTTGTTTTTCATAAGTCTTACCAAACTAGATAAGACAGCAGATATAAAACCGCAAAATAAAAACAGTTGCTCAGATGTAAGATTTTTAGGAGGTTCGATCATATTTACACCCATAAAAAAAAGCCCTAGCTCTTTACAAGCTAAGGCTTTCGATTAAATACACTGGTAGCTTATAAAACTACTTTCAGTGTGTCATTTCCTATTTTTAATTTTGTAACAATGATTTATAGTCACCGCAACTCTCAATAAAGTTTCCCCATTCTTGCATTAAAACTTTTCGTTCATCAAAATATGTACTGCGATTGTATGCTTGCTGAACCTTGTTACCTACAACATGAGATAGGCTCAGTTCAATAATACTTTCTTTAGCATAAGGTAATGTTTGCAACCACTGGCGCCCACAAGCTCTAATTCCATGTACTTGCAATTTATCTTTGTAGCCGTTTGTTTTTAAAGCCTTACTTAAAGTGTTTTCTGAGATCATGCCAGTTTTACCCTGAAACAGATAATCATTTATAGGCTTATGAACTGAAATCAGATACTTAACAATATCCATAGCTTGACTACAAAGAGCGACTTTAAATGCAGACATTGTTTTTGTTTTTACAGTCATAGAGCTATCGTCTAAATTGATGTCACTTAGTTTGACACTTCTCAGCTCAACGGAACGAAGTAATGTAAAAAAGTACATATACAACAGCAGCTGAATTGTTTTACTGCAATCTTGCATATCGACAAAAAGCTGTGTCATATCCTGCTCTAATGTTTCTAGTTTAAAGCTGTCATAATGTACAACTTCTGCTTGCGGTAAATACTTTTCAATACCACGAATAGGATTAACTGGTATTTTCTTTTGAAAAACGGCAAAATCTAAAACATTACTAATTACATTAGCTAATCTGTTTGCTGTTCCTAGTTCTCCTGAATGGATATAAGCTTGTAAAAAATTCAGTATATATTCAGCTGTCAGTTCTTTTAACTGCATTTTTGCAAGTTTAAATAAATGTGTTCTGTAATTACTTTCGTATTTTTCAACGGTGCTTGACTTAATTTTTTTATACTTTAGATCTATAAAACTTTCCCAAGCACTCTCAAAGGTATCTGCTTTTTTTACAACTACCAAAGAATTTTCTTTAAACGCTGTCAAAGCATCAAAGTATCGACTGCGAGCTTCATTTAAAGACATCTCAGGATAAGTGCCTAATGGCACATCAGTTCGCTTTCCATGCTTAACTTTTCTAAACTTAAAGTAGATCCTGTTACAGTTCGATGCTTTACGAATAATTACTGCTAAACCTGTTATATCAGTAATCATTCTATCCTTATCAATGCTTGTATTTATCAGCTTTACAAGCATTTTATCGGTTACGTTTTCAGCCATGTTTTGTATCTCTTTTGTATAATAAATTATTCTAATTTTAGTTCGATGCTCTAACTATAAAAAATTATACACTCCGTGACTTATTTTTGTAACCACTTTTTTAAGTTTTTAATTAAAAATTTGATTTATTAAATTAAAGAAAAGGCTTATATATGCGAAATGATGATTTATAAAAGAGACAATGGTGCTGCTTGCCAGAATCGAACTGGCGACCTCCTGATTACGAATCAGTTGCTCTACCTACTGAGCTAAAACAGCACGAGTGTGTGTTATTCTAGGAATTTTTAGGTACAATTTCAAATAAATTTAACCTAAATTGAGGCATTCATGGATGGATACTTACAGTAAGATAGTAAAATTCAGCATTCTGCTGATCCTTCTGTTTATATTTGCAACAAACTCCTATGCGCTGTGTCCAAACACTTTTGTAAGAACTGTGCTGTTACTTTTAGGCAGTGTATCACTTATATTTAGTGCTTATACCTACAACAGAGATAAAGCCTATTTTAAAACAGGTATCTTTGCCTGTCTTTGCGCTCTGCCATGGGCTTTTTATCTTCAGCAAAAGTTAATCTTTGGAGAGTATGTAACCGCTCTTAATACGGCTCCACAAACATTTACGCATATGATGGTTGTATTCAACCTCTTCCGCTATCTTTTACTTGCTTTTGCCTTTTTTATCTTGGTAAAAGGTCTTTTTTTGTCAATTAAAAATCTTTATGAAACATAAAGTTAAAAAATTATTTTCAAATTTTTGCATAAAATGCCAGTAAAAAGGCATAAGTTGTAAAATCTCCCCTGACAATACGGCATCTTTAAATTATTTGGATGTCGTATGCTAAAACACAAACTTACTTTATCTTTACTCTTTGTTCTTCTCTCTATTGCATTATCTCCATCTGTAAATGCTTTAGAACTTAACAATGTCATCATTAAATCTGGTGCAAGAATCGATAAAAAAGCTATGGATAAAAAACTCAATCCATATCTTGGAAAAGAAATTGATATTGCCCTCTTACAGAATATCTTAAATGAGATCTCTGATTACTACAGAAAGAATGGTTACCTTGCAGCTCAGGCTTTCTACCCAGAGCAGCAAAGTCAAAACGGTGTTGTAGAGGTTATTGTAAAGACTGCAAAATTAGATGACATAAAGATTTCAAACTACGCCTCACTCACTCCTAAAACAGCTTACATGCTCACCGAGAATGTACGTAAGTTTCAAGGTAAGGAGATCAACTCTCATGAGTTAAACGCAAGCTTGCTTAAGATTAAAGATCTAAATATCTTTGATATTGCAGGCTACTTTGAGAATTCTCAAAATAAAGCAGATCATGCGTCTTTAACTATCGATCTTAAAGGTCGCTCCCGCTTTGGTTATGAGCTAAGCTATGACAACTACGGTAATGAGTCTACCGGTAAGAACCGTTACACACTATCATTGAACTCACTGAACTTATCAAAACATGCCGATAAGGGCTACCTTATTCTAGGCACCACTGATAAAAAACAGAACAACCTAGTCCTAGGGTATTCCATTCCCTTCACCTCACATCCTACTATCTTTGGCTTTCAGTTTAATTATGGAAGCTATGAGCTTGGAGATACCTATGACTCTCTAGAGGTAAAAGGCAATTCATTAGGAGGTAATCTCTATATAAAAGAGCCTTTATACAGAACGTTAGACAGTAGAGTTAACTTTACAGGTGGAGGCTACTACAAAGCTCTTACCGACAAAATTGAAAGCTATTCTCTCGAATTGAAGAGAAACAAATTCGGTGGCTATTTTGATTTTGAAGCATCTGTCTTTAAAGAAGACTTAAACTTTTTAAATACCTTAAAACTTGACTACGGTCTTGTACAGGATAAAAGCAATTTATCAGGCGACAAGTCACAGCGCGCTTATTTGCTTTCTAACTTTGATTCAAAGCTAGATTGGAACTTCTATAAAAACTCTTCCTTAATCAACACGTTTAGTGTGCAGTACGCGCAAAAGGCAGTAGATGCCTCAGACAAGTTCATACCAGGAGGAGCATACGGAGTATCAGCTTATGACGGCTCTTTAGCTTCCTCTGATCTTGGTCTGTTTCATGATCTTAAATTACAGACCAAACTCATGAGTAAGCCTTATCTGGACTTCTTTGTAAATTTCATGCAGGCCCATGCCAAAAACGTCGAAGTTGAGAAAAAAGAATCCTTTTATGCCATAGGCTCTGGCTCCAACCTAAGTTATGGTGGCTTTTACCTTTCAGCCTCTGTAAGCAAAGCTATTGGTAAAAACAAAGAATATGCAAAGGATTCAGCAAAGTTCCTGTTAAAAGCAGGCTACGCCAAGATTTAATAAAACACGGTCATAAGCAATAGAACTACGCAATTTAGGATATTTATGAAAGTAACTATAAGCAAATTATTTATCTTCTCATTACTTGCTATGGCAATTAAAAGTGCCCATAGTGCTGCAACTCTGCCTACTGGTGAAAAAATCATACATGGAGAGGTTTCAATCTCAAGAGGACCTAACTCAATGTTCATTAGTTCAAATACAGACAGAAATGTCATTTCATGGAATGATTTTTCAGTTGCTAAAGGCAATAGTGTAGTCTTTACAGGCACTGACGCCACATTTCTTAATATTGTAAAAAGCAGCAATATCTCAGTTATCGACGGCAATGTAAGCTCTATAGGCAACAACAATATCTATCTAATCAATCCTAATGGTATCAATGTTGGAATTACAGGATCCTTTAATGCTAATAATGCAATTTTATCGACATCAAAACTCTCTCAAGAGAATGTTGATAACTTTATTGACACCGGTGATTTTGAATTTACAAAAAAAGGTATGGGAAAGGTAAAACTCATAGGTACTTTGCATGCTGAAAACACCGTAATTGACGGCAGTCAGATCATCATACGTGATATTTCAAAAATTGAACTAAGTACAGGTGTTTTAGACAGTGTAAAGCCGCTTAAAGATACGGTCTCTATCCACAGCTCAATTAACAGAATTGATATTGGCTCGAGTAAAAAGGTCGATCTTGAAAAAGAGTTGGGGTTTACAAAAGAGGATGGTCTTTTTGATCATACTGATAAAACCGCTATTTCTACAAAAGAGGAGTTTCTGAACATAGCCTCCGATCCTTCTGGCAGTTACTTTATTACTAATGACATTGATTTAGGATCATTAAATTCAGCTGTTACCGGTACTAATGACTTTACAGGAAAGATTGAAGGAGCCTTTAACTCTATTACTTATAGTCTAGAAGGTAAAGGCACTAATCTTGAGCAAAACATTGGTCTGTTCTCAACTTTAAATGGCTCTACTATTGAAAACTTAAAAATTAAAAATCCTTCTATAAGTGTAAGCTCACCTGAAGATTCAACCTATATTGGAGCTCTTGCTGGTGTAATCAAAGCCTCAACTATCAAAAACGTTGAGGTAGATGGACTTAGTCTTACGTTTTCAAATCTTGGGAATAAAAAGATCTACGCAGGAGGTTTAGCAGGACTTGCAACCTATGATGGCGCATCTTCTAATTTTGAAAATGTAACGGCTGGTTTTAGCACTAAAACACAAAAGCACTTATTTACCCGTGACAACTATACCTTTGGAAGTGTATTAGGCGAGTTAAAAGATGAAATTAATTTAACTGGAGCTAATTTTGGAAAAACTGATTTTTCAGATGACTACTCTTTAGGTTTAATCAGCGCTATTGGTTACAGTCAGGCTACAGCATACATTGATAACGAGTATCAGCATAATTCAGGAGAATTTATAAAAGTTAATGGCTACTATCAGAACAGTGGCTTCTTTATCCCCTACTTTATAGATGACGATAAGATCTTTGTTACCGACACTTTTGACAAGGTTTACAACTATGATGAACTTGTAGGTAACAACAAGTACTTTAATCTCAACGATTATGTTGATCTCAGTTACAAATACGCTAATGGAATGCAAAAAGAAGGTAACTACAATCATGAATACACCTCAAAAACTGGAGGTCAGACCTTCTACTTTGTAAAAGATGGTAATAAGTCTGAGACAGCAACTCATACCATAAGTATTGAAGCACCAATGGGAAAAATTGAAACTGATGACAACTTTGACTTAGGTTACATCGCTGATGAAGAGCCAGATCCTGATATGGGTAGGTTTGACGAAAGCGATTTGTATTTTGACAGTGATTTTGATAACGCTTTTACGAACGAAGAGCTTCCTGATGAGGAGATTGGGAAAGCTCCTGAAGATGACAGTGATTTTGATAACAAATTTACCAACGAAGAGCTTCCTGATGAGGAGATTGGGAAAACTCCTGAAGATGACAATGATTTTGACAACGACTTTACCAACGAAGAGCTTCCTGATGAGGAAATTGGGAAAGCTCCTGAAGATGACAGTGATTTTGACAACGACTTTACCAACGAAGAGCTTCCTGATGAGGAAATTGGGAAA
>OASE01000004.1_pt1 | contig 136632 bp, 160 predicted proteins | sample 1494851 | NCBI WGS metagenome assembly OASE01 (sample SAMEA3360680, study PRJEB22359) | human gut metagenome | biome: ENVO:urban biome; feature: ENVO:human-associated habitat; material: ENVO:feces | place: Bangladesh | collected 2011 | reverse complement strand
ATAATAAACAAATCGATGAAAGAAAAATTGTTGATAATGTACAAATTAAACAAATTTCAACGAAAATATAAATATTCGACGTTCTGCTGCTTGTATGTTATAATAAAAATGTAGTAAAATAACAAACAGCCTAAGACAAGGAGGTTACTAATGTATTACACATATGAAGGTGAACCTGTAGAGGTGATTTCAAAGACGCAACGTGAATATGAATTATATCGATACAAAGGCAGACCGAAGCATGCGTGGGTACCACGTTACAAAGACGGACAGGAAATTCCTTTGGTTCCTGTAATGGAGGATATTATCGAGAAGGATGCGGCTTGTTTAGATTTTAATCTCTGGAAAACAGAACCGTATCAGCATCAGAAAGATTTTCTGAAGTATTCTGAAAAGCACGCTCAGATGTTGCTGCTCGATGAACCAGGACTTGGTAAAACCAAACAGTCACTCGATTTGATTGCAAACCGCATCAAAGCAGGTCAAATCAAGAAAGCTCTTATAATTGTTGGTGTATCAAGTCTTCAGTATAACTGGTTGAACGAAGTCAAGAAGCACACCGACCTAAATGGGTATATCTTAGGTACTCGACCTATGGGTAAGTCAGGTTTAAGAACTAAGATAGGTTCTGGTAAAGATAAGGTTGATGATGTGAATAGAATGGCTAAGATGAACGCACAGGTGTTTATCACTAATATCGAGACGCTCAGAAATGACGCAATCATCACCGCTCTAACTTCACAGATAAATGATAAAATACTCGGTATGGTGGTAGTCGATGAGGTGCATAAATGTAAGAATCCTAAAGCCAAACAGACCAAGGGTTTATTGGAACTCAACACTCATTATAAATTAGGTTTAACTGGTACACCTATTGTAAATTCACCGGTTGACCTTTTTGCTATGATGCAGTGGTTGGGAAGAACCGTACCACCTAAGACTTATTTTGAAGCGAAGTACTGCTTAAAGGGTGGCTTTCAGGATAAGGAGATAATCGGATTTAAGAACACAGAAGACCTCAGTAAAGATTTAACCTGTTGGTCACTCCGTCGTACAAAAGATGAATGTCTTGATTTACCTGAGAAAACTGTGCAGACGATACACTTCGACATGCTACCTGAGCAAGCAAAGCTTTATAAAGAAATTCAGAAGGATTTGCGAGAGCGTTCTGCAGAAATACTCGCAGCTGCAAGCCCGATGGGTCAGCTGGTTGGTCTGAAGAAAGCAACTGGGTGTCCTCCTAGAGTAATGGAATCCTATCCGCCAGAGGCTTGTGCTAAATTAGAAGCTCTGTTGGATATCGTGGAAGAAACAGTCGACTCTGGTCAGAAGATTGTAATCTTCTGCTATCATGTATTCACACTTGAATATTTGAACTGGGCATTGCGTAAGCACAAATACAATCCTGCTTTGGTTTACGGTGCTATCGACACTCAGGTACGAGAAGCTAATGTTCAAGCTTTCCAGACAATACCTGAGTGCAACATAATTCTAGGTAACTATCAGACACTCGGTACTGGTTTTAATCTTACAGCAAGCTCTACGATAGTTGAGTATGAACTACCATGGACAGCAGCTGATGAAACACAAGCTCAAGACCGATGTCACCGTATAGGTCAGCATCACCCAGTCAACGTAATCAGATTAGTAACCAATCACTCATACGACACCGTCAATGAGGAGATTGTTGATAGCAAGGAACTTCTTGCTGAAAGTATTATCAGTGCTGATAGTTCTTATCAACAGCGTTTGGTTCAAAAAATACTCAACATGGTTTGACTGCTACACAGCATCTGCTGTGTCAGAATATATTAGGTAAAGGAGTAGAAGTTCATGGTTAATCAGATTGATATCCGGACGAACCCGAATGAATTCACTACACTCGGTTTCATGAAAATCAAGGAATGGGGTCATGATATTGACCTGAGATTTCTAATGCCGAAAGACTTTCGCGGACGTCTAACAAAGGTGACCTGGAACGTGGAAGACAATAAAAAGCACGTTATCACCGGTGAAGACGAGTCCTGGGCATTGTTCCATCAGGTCGGAGAACGACCTGAGATAATTGTACCAAGCACTTGGCTGGATAGTCTTGAACTATCTGGTACTGTCAGACTGCGTATCATGTTCAGTTTCGATACCTTCAGACAAAATCCTGATTGGTACGCTTATTTGTATCTTAAGACTATCAATGGCGACCCGAACGCAGCTTATCTGGCAGGTTCTACTGTAAGACCTGGCGGAAGTCATGGTAATGGTAGTTGCTCTGATAACTGTGATGGTGATTGTTGTTGCTGTTGTTGCAACAATCAGAACACCGACGATGATGAAACCGACGACAGTTTAGTTCAGAACTAATGAACGGTGATGCTTAAATGCAGTGATTTACACTATATAAATGATGTTGTGTGTTTGCTGTATTTAAGCATTTGCCATGTCAATTAAAGATGAGAGGATGAATTATATGTACAGACAGAATTGCGTAGTAAAGATTGAAGGTGTACCTAAGAATGAGCCGGTTGACCTTTATATTATGAAGAGAGGAGCTGACTTGGTTGCTGCAGCAGTTACATCTAATACCTATCAAGCTACTCGTATTGCTGTAGAGAGCGGCATTAGAGAGGTAGAAGATTTTACCAGATTGTGTACCGAGCATGAGTTCGATTTGGTAAAAGATTCTGAAACGCCCAAGAAGTATAATCTTGAGTTTACTCTAGACATGATTGATAATCTATGTTCCATCGATGAGTACCCGTGCGTGATGGCTGAACTACCAGAGCAGCTGGTGGATTGCTTGGCAGGATAGAACTTCGAAATATAATTAGAAATTGTGTTATAATTTAGATAATATAAAATATACGACTTTTATTAGGAGGAGTTTAATGAAATATCTGGTAATTGATACCTACGCTTTATGTTTTAGAGCCCTATACGGTTATCCAGAGTTGACTAATTGTAAGGGGGAACCTACGTCAGTAATCATCGGTTTCTTTAAGCAGTTTCTTAGCCGCGTTCACGCGGTGGAAGATTACTATCCGATATTTGTCACAGACATGCCAGGCTCTGCAGACATCCGAAAGGAGCTGTATCCAGAATATAAAGCTAATCGAACAGCAGCTGACCAATCATTCTACGACCAGGTTGATTTTGTTCTTGAGCTTGGTGAACTTATCGGTACTGTATACAAGCAGCCAGGTAGAGAGGCTGATGACCTAGCAGGTGCATTCGTAGAACGTTATGCTGCTACCAACGACATAACCTTACTTACCGTCGATGCTGACTGGTTGCAACTTCTTGGTAAGAATGTTAAGGTACTTCAGCTTAAAACCAATGGTGTACACGTCCTTTGGGACGACGCATTGTTCTTCGCAGAGAAGAAAATTACACCAAAACAGTTGATTGACCTTAAGGCAATCGTGGGCGACGGTTCAGACAATATTCCTGGCGTTAAGGGACTCGGTGAGGTAACTGGTATCGAGTTACTTCGTGAATTCGGTACTGTAGATGATATTTATGCGAATATCATTAAGGTTCCGACTAAGCGTAAGATTCAGCAGAAACTTATCGAGAACGAAGAGCTGGTTCGTCGAAATGTTAAGCTGGTATCCTTGAACACCAGTGTGGATACCTGGAAAGAGCCTCAAACAGTAATCACAGATGAAACTATTAATAAGTTCATTGATAGATTCTCTGAGAGAACAGATTCTCAGGAATTGACCAACCTACTTGGTGTATATCTACAACGTCGTAAACCAAGATAAGGAGGTAAGTTGTCATGTCGTCTATCGAGTATCAAGCAGCGAAAGTTCTGGGCGTAATTCACGCCAAACCTCATGATTATCAGGATGCTCTGGAGCTACCTAGAAATAAAGCCGCTCGGTATGGTGACCTGATGTCTTATGTAGGTATGTATGTTCAAGGTATATTGCTCATAAATGATTCCTTCGACCACATCACGTCAGAAACGATGCCTGCTTATGAAGCATGCTGTAATACAATACGAAAGCAAGATTTAGCATACGCAAGACCGATTCCTCAGCAAGTCAGAATTAAATTTCAATTATATTTGCGTGCAAATCTTCCTGTAGAATGGCTTTCGAGTTTTCTACGAGAGTACAGACTACATCTTTTCGGTAATGTAATGTGGATAGACCAGAAGAAGCGAGAATACGTTACCGACTTTAATGATAAAAGGTTTTTGCATAAGGTTAAGGGTATCTGGGCTTTAGATTATGAACCGCTTACGAGTTACCGTCGATACGAAGAAATAAGAAATATCTTGGATAATACCGTATAAGTTCGTTATAAACTCATGCGGTGTTGTATAATATAATAGTAAATAAAACACCATCATCAAGGAGGATTGCTATGGGAAAGATTATGTACGGTACCATTTCATATATTCCACCAGATGCAACGCGAAAGGCGATGCGTATCACAAATCACAGAAAACAGTTAGACTGGTTGTCTACATTTTTTACACCAGATGATTTATACTACCGGGTTGAGAGCGCTTGGGGCGACGATTCTGATTACGATAAGTTGTATGACGTTCCTTTTAAGATTAACAGCATGTCAGTACCAGCAGCGTATCCAGGAGCAAATCGCAATTATCTTCTGAAAGAGCTCTATGCTTCAGATTATGATTGGTTGATAATCATGGACGATGACCGCGCTTTGTATCCGTATTTTAACGGTGAGGCTTTCTTTACTAAAGAGCTCAAAGGACCTGACGGTGATAGACTCGCTAAGGAAGGAACTCTTATCAAGGGTTTACATCCGATGGTAGAGCCGTTCAAGCGTCAGTGCCTTGATTTTCCCAAGAAGAGAGAAGCTTGGTTTATGACCAAGAGCTCACCGCTCGGTTTTCTTCAGATTGCTTGCATCCCCAATCTGGTAAAATACGGCTATGAACCGCTTTATATGAACGGTGAGACCAGCTGCATGGAAGGAACAGCACCTGAAGATTTACAGTTCGAGCTTGATTGGGTTCTCGCAAAGCATGGATTGGCTTGTAATAAGAACCTGATTATCAAAGAGTTCGGAGGTGAGAATCAGAGCTCGTTGTATCGAGATAAAGAGCATCGTCGTAAGGTTGAGGCATATCACAGACAATGGGTATTTTCGTACCTCAAGCAGAAAAATCCTAGAAACAAAGCACTTTGGGAAAAGAAGACTCTAAATGCTCGTCGTAATACATTCGACCCTACTCATCTGTTCCTAAGACGAGAAGTAGCTTGGGACGATGCTTGGGATTCTATAATCGAGAAGTGAGGTGATTTTATGAAACCTGAAGGTAATTTCATGGTTGGAATTATATCATATATACCAGAAACAGATGCAGGAAAGCAGCGTATTCCACTGCATAAAGAGCAGTTACGTTGGCTAGAATGGCTTGCAGAAAAGGTACAGCATTCTTTTCCTGTCTATCGAGTTGAGAGCGCGTGGGGACCTACAGCAAAAGTAGAGCTCACGTCTACTTTGCCTATTATACCTATTGAAGTAGAAAAGCATACCTGTGCAGTAAATAGAAACTTTCTACTGGAGGAGTTCTACGCTTCTGATTATGACTGGTTGTTTCTTTTAGATGATGACCGGGTATTCTATGACCATTATAGATATTGGGAGTGGTTTGATGACCTCGCTACGCCAAGGGTGCTGTATATGTGCCAGGAAAGCTACATCGTGTCTTGCATACTACCGATGTACGAGCCCTTCAAGAAAGTCAATTATGAGTGGACTAATCACGAAACACACTGGTATTTCAGTAAAGACCCAATTAAGGGTAGTCTGCAATCGTGCTTTATTCCAAATATTAAGAAATATAAGAACCAGGAGGTTTACTTTGACAAGCATACTGCCGCTCAAATCGGTGAACCTCCTGAGGATACTATGTTTCAGTTAGACTGGATTAAAGCAGGTGGTAGATGCGTTCGCAATCGTTACCTTATAGCTAAGGAGGTAGGTCAATCAGCCGGTGAAAAAAGTCTAATCTATGCTTCTTTAGAAGACCGTCGCAAGGTTGAGGAAGGACATAATCTTTGGTTCACTCGGTACCTCAAGCAGCTCTTTCCTAGAAATCCTAGATGTTGGGAGCGTCGTGGATTTAATGCTAGATTTAATCCTGAGTTCAAGGAGTTGATTCCTAGAACTCATCCTTATGTATTTGAATTGCCTGATTTACCTCGTGACGTTGTGAAAGAGATGAAGCAGAATGAATAAGACAGTTCAGTATCAAAATGAGGTTTATGATGCAATGTATATCCGAGCAGCGTTTTATATGTATATGCACGAAACCAACCCTAAGGTAAATCCCAGGACCTTGAAGACCTATTGTTCAGATGCTGTATTTATCTGGGCTCAGCTACCTGACCAGTGGGTTTGGGACATAGTAGACGGTGGTGAATATTCTGACGAAGAATGGAAAGCAAGGTTGCGGACGTATATTCGCAGAGATATAACAGCAACAAGAACGTGTCCGGACAAGGACGCTCGCAGTTATACTAAGCATTTCTGGCAACTGATAATGTTCTTAAGAATATTTCAGAATATCGTGAAAGGTCGATTAGCTTTACCAAGACACATAGGAGAGTGATGTGATATGGAAATTCCAAGTTTTTTCTATATGCAAGATATCATCGAACGACGTAATCGACTTTTCGAGGTAGGAAATAGAATTCCTGAATACCGTGAGCTAAAAGAGATGGGTTGTAAGTTCTATGATGGATTTTTGCTTCGCGACGACGAATCTGGTACTCAATTAGAGCTTAATCATCTCTTCCTTCCTGATGACGTAAAGGGTTGGGATAGAGGAACCAGAATATTGAATAGGTATATCAAGGTTATTGAATCCCTGTATCTGCTTGAAAATACAGAACATTGTATAGAGTCTGCGCGAATTCTTATAATAGAGCGTGAGGAGTTATATAAGCAGATAATCCGTGAGCGGGTCTTTAGCGGCTTAAGGTTATACTACCATAATCAGGACGGTGATTGGGGTATCTATTTTATTGACGTGGAAGGTGCTCAGGTAAATCGTGCTATTCTTACCAAAACCACTGACAAGAACGTCCGTAAGCGGAATTGGAAAGGCAATCTGAACAGAATGCAGCTTTTTCTACTTCGTGATGATGTTGAGAATAGAACTCGTAGCATTATGCGAGTTGAAGAAATATTCGACCGACATCGAGAAGAGATGATTATGGGCGGTGTCGCTGGTTACCATACTGTAGATAAGGGGTGGTATAATGGCGAGCTGGGATAGTGCTCAGACAGAATTTCTAACAGCAGCTGCTAAGGTGTATGCAGCTTTGCAGATAGCATACCCATCAGGTACATATAGTACCGAAACGTCAGTCACAATCAATGTCGACGGTGTTGAACATCAATGTAGATGTGACTGTACTGGATTAATCCAATGTATAATCCGTGTAATGGGTTATGACCCGAACTGGGGTGTGTCTTCTGTACCCGGTCATGATGGTGACGGTTGGTATTTAACCGATGCGTCAGGCTCTTTCGTTAAAGATAAGGTTGGTAATATATCATCAGACTGGGAAGTTCTTGATTTTAACGCTTCAGACGCAAAGCCTGGTGATATTCGTGCTTCTGGTGAACATAGTCATTGTGACATATTTGTCAATTATCAGGATAATGTTGCGTATGGGCTTAACGCAGGCTCTACAAGTGCGATACAGAAATCTTGTAATGCTGGGACACAATACCTAGAGGACAGTAATCCTGATGACTTGGCTGCTACCACGACTATTCAAGATGATGAAGCAGCTAAGGTGCTTCGCTATGTTAAAGGAGCAAATCAAAATCCATCACAATCTGGTACGACAAATGTAAGTTCAGGCGGACAATCATTAGAGTCACTCGATATTTATCTGAAGTTTATTCAAAGAATTGACTTTTATTATCAGATATTAGACGGTTCAGGAAACTATACGAAATACAAACCAGGGTATGTACCAGAAAATGCTAGAATGGTTAGTGACGCACCTGACCATGGTTCACCCGTATCTGATAGCTATGGAGACTCTTGGCTGGATTTTGTTGCTGGATACACGAAATGCTGGGTTGCCGGTGCAACCGAAGGTATAGATGCTGAACTTGAAGAAGGTTTAGTTGTGATGTACACTCTTGATAACTCTGACCCATTGTTGTTTGGAAAGACTATATTCAGAAATGACGACGGAACGAATGACTATGAACGCTCTAAGGATTTCGTGCCGATTATTCGCACGCAGTGGCCTGTTCATTATCGTTCAGTCATTACTGATGCAGAAACGCATACCAAAGATTATGGTAGGTCATCTGCTTACTTTACGAATGACACTTCGAACCCTCAAAGTGGTTCTACCGAAGTGCCGATTACTGGTCTGGTAAAAGCAGCTCGTAATTGTCAGTTTTTAACGGATGCTTCTGGTAATATTCCTGAATGTGAGGACGCTCATGGATATCTATTTTTACACGATGAAGAAGAATCGTATCAGAAGGGTGGGTACGAACCTTGGGTACGTGGTGTAAAGGAGGAATAAGCTGTGCCAAATGAATACAGTACTGATGATAAGATTATCTTAAGAAGTACCGACGGTACTCAGATGAGTCTACCAGCGTTCTTTAAGTTAGCCCTCAGAGATGACAGTGGAAATTTTGCACGTCCGACAAGTTGGCGTGGTCATAATGCGTGGGATATGGGAGTTGCTGGTGCGACTACTGTCCCTGCGATTACTCCTGTATTTGGTACCGTTAGTGGTTGTGCTCAGACGGGAAACAACGGCGGTATGGGTACTTATGTGATTATCGAAGACGAGAAAGGTCGAAGTCATCGTTTTATGCACATGATTGAGAATTCTTTAGTTGTGTCTTCTGGTGATTCTGTAAGCCAAGGCGATAAACTCGGTATTATAGGTAATACCGGAGATTCTCAAGGAGCTCATTTGCATTATGATGTTACTGTGAACGGAGAACGAATTAATGACCCGATAGATGCTTTTGATTGTAGCACACTACCTTCTGGCTGGAATTTCGGTGACGCAGTCGACCATGACGGAGACTGGGATTATATACCTTTAGACAACCCACCAGATTACGGACCTCCTGGTGGTGATACTCCAAGTGAGCCATTCTTTACTGATAAACGGGTATACGACTTATCTACGTACCAGAGCGGAAGTGAAAGTGAGCAATTAGCTTCTGATAGTACAACCGGCGGTTTCATCATTAGGTGGGGTCAAGCTAATAGCACGACAGACTATTGGCAAGACAATCAATTTACCACTCACCTAGCGAATGCAAGGGCAAAGAACATGCCGGTAGGATTTTATTTCTATTGGGAAATAAATCCAGATGGTCTGTCTGATGCTGACATAACTCAGCTATTTGAGTCCGTATTTCAGTATCTTACCGATTCTGATGTAAAACCGGATAATACTGATTTGGGAATTTGGTTAGATTTTGAAGGTGGACATTCTGCAACCCCGGCGAATAACGACCATGTAATCGAACTATTTCACCAGACAGGAACTGCCCTAGGCTTCCCGGTAGTTGGTTTTTATACCTATAAATCGTACCTTAGTAATTTCACGATAGATAGTGTAAAAGACTATCCTTTCTGGTATAGTCGACCTGGTGAGCCTAGAAGTACGATAGACTCTGAGTTAGCGGATTATGGATTTACAGCTGCCTATCTGTGGCAGGACGGTACACCAGACGGCGGTTGGTCTTCTGATGTAACATACTATCACCAGGATTTCGATAATGACTCTGTTCTTCAACCGCTGCCTACTGTGGGCAGCGGTGGTGGCGGCGGAGGAGGTGGCGGCGGAGAAGTCATTAAAGTCACTGTTGATATAGTTCCACCAAAGCGAATCTATTTTAACCCCACTCCTGGGTTACTTGACGCAGCCACAGATTTGCTGAGCGACCGAAAAGCTACCATTACACTCACCACAGACGCTGACAACGCAGAATTATATTATACCGTTGATGGCTCTTCACCATACCAATATACTTATGTGGAAGATAACCTCGCTTATATCGTAGCAAGCAAAGCACAGCTGTATAGTTCAAGTATAACTATACACAAAGATTCACACATCCGTGTCGTAGCTGTCCCTTCTGGTACAGGTGTTGGTGGTTCATTCACAGAACCATTAGCAAAGGGTTCAGCTACATATCTGTTCAAGTATCAAGGTCTTGAACAGTCTTGGGAAGATGAGCAGAAGTCTTATGCTATATCTGAGGGAGATGTCTCCTTCTTTGAAGAAAATAAGCAAGCCTTTCTGCGACTTCATGCTGAGCAGACTGAGGAAGAGATTCTGTATGCAGCTGTCTATAAGCATGATACCCAGGTTGTCATAGAAGATGCAAAAGATAGTGCAAGCAGCTTTACTGGTACTAAACCAGATGATGAACGCGAGAACGCAGATTCAGATTCGGATTCAGATACTCCGGTAAATCCGAAACCTGATACTGAAGAATCGGAAGGTGATTGATTATGTACCTGGTTAATGAGATTAGTAATCGTGATATATCTTTGCTGAACTGCTATCGGATATTACGCAAGCCTTCTGAGTTTCTTTCAGCTATATATAACCAAGGTGAGCCTATCGTTACTGAAATTATGGAAGGAACAATTACCGATTTGCAGAGCGAAGACGGCTTACCACTGTACGCTTTCGATTTGGGTATAGAACCAGTCAAGGGTTACATACCTTATCTAGAATTTGACCCTGATAACGATGCAGACAGAAAACACCTAGAAACGCTTATCTATCTAGATAATTTAAAGCTATACGGTAAATCGGCAGAGTTTCAAGAAGCAGTTCAGATACGGGTATACTGGGTAAGCTCACTGGAGTCCATCAAAAAGGCAATCAAGCAGTATCTGAAATCCATTGAGGAGTTAGACCTGAGTTCTTTACGAAGCAAATTCAATGATAAGAAAAATCAACCGAAAGGTATTCGCGCAATCGCAGGTCGTGATGAGAATTTAGTCGAGTTCACAAATGGTGCTGAGGGACTAACTATGCAAGATTCGAGCTACATGATTACATCAGCTCTTGATGCTCAAATGCTGGTAAATCCCAGCCAAGAATTGCTTATGTCATTGCCGAGAAAGTTAAAGCATAATATCAACATAACGGTGACAGACAGCAGTACTCGGTACCTTTCTTCATTCTCTGGTTATACAATCAGCATCAAAGGTAATGGTAATTGGGTTATTCGTGATACACAGTGCGGTATAAATTTCGTATCCGGTAAGGGTAGGATTTATCTGTGGAACTGTAAGCTGGTTCATTTTAGACACACGGTGTCAAAGGGTAGTGCTTCTACAGGATATAACTGTAGATATCTATATGCACATAGAAGTTTGATAATTCTTAATCAAGGAACTATTAAGGATGTGCATCTGGTAGGAGGTAGCACTATGGTTGAGGTCCCTACCGCGACAGCTGAGAAGCATTCTGGTTCTGATTTGCAGAACGTATCCTTGATTGGTCACGGCTGTTCTCTATATAGTTGGGTTAAACCAATTCCGGTAAAAGCTGAAAACATTCTTGGATTAGCTTGGTGGAATAGTCTTTCAGATAGTGGCGGTGCTCTCTATATAGGAGGACGTAGAATAGATGAGATTAGTGGCGAGCATGAAGAGGAGATGAGACCAAGTAAGATTATTGAAATAGATGTTAATAATATTCATATTCACCAGGAGGAGTGATAATATATGTTCTATGATGTAGGTTCGATAACGAATAGAAATATTCAACTTCTGTATGAGTACAGAATACTGCGAGAACCTTCAGAAAACCTAACTGCGATATGTCGTGATAGCACACCGCAAATATCGAATGATTTAGCGTGGTCTGTCAGTTCTCGAACCATCGATGGTTATGATGTTGTCTATGAAGCTAGATTGTCTGATGTAACACCGGAAAAGAATTGCGTTCCTTTCATAGAATTTCATCCAGACAAAGACGTAGACTGGAAATGGATAGCTGACTTTATTGATGTTGAAGTTGATGGTGATGTAGTCAAGCTTTATAGCACTACTAATTATCTAGAGTCAATTTCTATGTCCGTATATTGGTGCTACTCATTGCGTCACATCGATACGATGTTATCAGATATTTTGAAGGATTTAGACAGACTAATTAAGGAATACGACCAGCTTGAAAAAGAAATAAGAAATTTCAAAGATACCGGACGTTATCTGAAACGTCCTGAAGGTTTGATACCAAATCTGGTTAAAATTGAGAATGTTTCAGAAGGTTCTAATCTGGTAGATTCTTTATACAAGATAATGACGGCAGAGAGTAATCGTCTGTTCGTCAATATGACGCAAGATAATTTAAATCATATGGAGCACATATTCAATGAGGCAGTAGAATTCAGATTCATCAATAAAGACCATTATGTCGTAGATGATATTATAGCACCTATAATTTTGATTTCAGGGCATGGAGATTTAGTTCTGAAGAATATCAGAGGTCAGGTGTTGGTTAGGCGATGGTATGGGACTATAACTGTTATCGACTGCCCAGAAGTACACCTTACAGCGGCACATTCTGGTGATATCTGTAAGCTAACCAAACTACAGATTAGTAAAGGTAGTACGGTTTATCTTGAAAATCAGGTTCATCTGATTAATGAATTATCAATGTTTGCTGATAGTATCTGTAGGCATTGGAGAGCGAACGTCAAGTCACTTTCTTATGTAGGTCCTGGTTGTACGTATTGGTGTTCAGCACAGGTAGCTGTACCAGGTAGAGTTCAGTTGGCGAATTACAGTGAGGATGACCCTTGTAATACAGTTTACGATTTCAATATACATGATATCATAGGTGCATTTATCTCTGACTTCAATGATATCATGATTGCAGGATTCAAGAATTTAACACCGAGACTGGGTAACTCAGATGCCGAACCACAGCCTGGTATGTATGTGTCCAAGTGGAAAGCTAAGTATAATTCTTATATAGCTGGTGGTGCTGGTAAGGGTTATTTCCTGCTAGACCCCTGTTCAACAGCCTTGTATTATCACCCACTGGGTGAGTTTGCTCAGCATTATATCGACGGTGACGTTGGATATAATGTGCTTCCTCATACATATAACGAACATGGTTGGGGTAAGTTAGACTGGGGTGTGACTCCGCACATACCTGTGTATTCAATGACGAACGGTACTATAACATCAGTGAACTGCCGAAATGACAGCAGCCAGTATGGGTATGCTGTCGTAGTAAAAACCGACCGTGTAGACTCTGTTGGAAAAGAGATATACATTCGTTACCTAGAAATGCAGGGTTTAGGCGAAATTACGGCGAAGATAGCAGGACGTGATATTCCACCCGGTCCTAAGACATTCCATTATCAATGGTTTACCGAACCTTGTGATGTACCAATCAAGCAGGGTGACTTAATTGGTTACACGAATAGCTTTTATTCTGATTATTCTGATTTACATCTGGATTTTCACTACTATGATAATTATCGACTTGGGATAGACCCGACCTTCTATTCACCTGAAGTTGTTCCTCATGTTACCGACGGTGCTACCTTGAACCCTGCATTTGAAATTCGGTCTGGTTTGGTGTATTGCAATGGAGAACGGTTAGGCACAGAAAACGGTTTGGTGCTTGACCGCAGCGGTAGCGAGACAGGTTATACGGTATACCCGATTGTCAGCTTTATGGTGTGTCTACAGAAGCCGATAAGGAAAGATTAAGGAGGATTGAAATGATTTATCAGCTTAGTCAGGTTTCGAATAGAGATACTCAGGTTTTGTATTTCTATAGAATATTGCGTCATGCCGGTACAGACTTGAGTGCAATCTACAGGTATGATAATCCTGAGGTGTATCAGCTCAGTCAGGTAGTTGAAGCTACCATCGACGACAAGATTTGGTTTGAGTACCATCTATCAGCAAAAGAAAAATCCAATAGGATACCCTATCTTGAATTTAGCAGTACCGATGAAGTCGAGCTCAAGCACATTGAAGACTTAGTAGAAGTCGAGGTGAAAGATAATGAACTGATACTTCGAGGCGATACCGATGAACTTTCTGAAAATACCTCTGTTGCTGTCTATTGGTTACCTTCTTTAGCCTATATCGATAAACTGCAGAAACAGATTGAGTCTATCATCGAGGACCTTAAGAAACGTGCTAAGAAGGACGCTGATTTAATTGATAAAATGTCGGTTAACGCTGGTTATGTGATGAACCTTAAGGGCGTGGTACCTAATCTGGTAAACATCGGCGAGGATGAGGTAGGTTTAATCTATGATGATTCACATTATATGCTATCAGGTTCTCTTGATGAGCAGACTTTAGTAAACCCTCCCCAATCTGTTGTGTCAAGTCTCCTTAAATCACATAAAGGGGTTCTTATCATATCGGATAGATTAAGAGAAGATAAGGTATATCAAGGTTTTTATGGAGGCTGTATAAGGTTATCAGGCTTGTTCAAGACTTTGGTTTTAAAGGACATCACATCGAGTCTGTTCTTAGATAATTTAACTGCGGATAGAGTAATTATCGAGAACTGCCCTGCTGTTATATTCAGAAAGACTCTAAAAGAGGCAGGTTATTCAGGTAAGGTTATTCGTCTAGAACTCCGTAATTCGTATCTAACGATTAACCAATCGATAGAAATTAGAGATATCTGGTGCTACAGGAGAAGCACGGTAGTCATGAAAGCCGGTAAAATTCATACTATCGGTTTTATAGAAGCAGGGTCAACTCTATTCTATGACACACCAACTTCTGAAAACGAGATTGAGCTGATTAATGGTAATCAGCTTCAAGGATTATTCTATGCAAGTAATCCACCAAAATCAAAGCTTTATCTAGAAGAAATCTTTTTAGCTAAAAAACCTATTTCGTTTCAGCGTGGTACTGTCGAAGACCCAGTTCCTATCTCGAAAGCAGAAGTGAGTATCTATCTGAAGAATTCTGGAACACCAGGTTCGGGTTCAGGTTCGGGTGGTAGGATATATTCTCCATTCACTGATTGGTATTGGTCGGGTGACTCTCGAACGGTTCAGTTGATAGCTGCGACGGGAACCGACGGTGTCGGTTACGGTGGTCAAGCGTTACCGACACTACAGCAAGTTCAATCTGAAATTGAAAGTCAAGGTGTTCAGCACAATATCATACTCTGGTGGGGCGTGAATGGTTTAGGGTATGGTGCAGCTGAGTATGCTAATGTCTATAAAGATATCGCGAATAATGTTGGCAGTAATGCTATGGTGTTTGTTGCAACTGTAGGTCACTGTCCGGACGGTACTGGCAGTGGAAAGTGCGATGGCGGTTCTGGACAGCCGCTTGATGAATTCAATAAAGATATAGAACAGTTTAACGAAGATTTAAAATCAGCACTATCTGGCGTAGCTAATATTCATATTCTTGATGTAGCAAAATATATCAAGGAGTTGGAGAAAGATAAAGGTGCAGCTTGGTTAACTGGTGATAATCTGCACTATAAACCTGAAGCCTCACAGATGATATATGATTGGGTTTGTAGCCAGATAACAAATCAGCAAGGCGTTCCTGTAGACGACCGATACACACCGTTTCCTGAGTATATCAATATGGATTTATCAGATTCTTATATGGGTATTTTACCAGCAATAGCTGATATAAGTCAAAATGTTGGTTTAGGTATTATGTATGGAATAAGCATACGAGAGTATGGTAATAACCCCGTTAGCTGGTTGTATGCTAGAATGTTCCGTACTTATCTAATGCTTGGGTACTACATCAGATTCTCTCACGATTTGACAGAAGAAGGTCGGGCTCTTCTTAATCCGCAAACCGGTGCTTGGTCATTCGGTACCTTTTATAATGAATCAGGTTTGCTAGATACAGTTCGTAGCCAAGGCACGCAAGAAGGATTAGAAAATTTCTATTATATGTTGAAGTACGGTGGAGTAATGACCGGATATACTTCTGACATGGACGATTTCGATAAAATGCGAATCATAGCTGGGGGAGGACCTACAGGTAATAACAGTGAAACGGGTTGCCCTCAAGACGGACATTTCCATGAGAACTATTACTCAGCAGGCATAGTCGATGCTCGCTGGATTTATGATTCACCATCACCATGGATACCATACGGTACAGGACGTATGACCTATTACTCAGATAGAACTTCAGCTACCAGTAGTGCTCTGAATCCCAACATATAAAGAATGAACTTCGAATAGAACTGCACATCTAGATTATAATTAGATATAAACCTAAAGGAGGTAATATCATGAATGCAAAATACCCGATAAGAATGATTTTTTCTATGCTTGAAATCAACTGTAGCAAATTCCGCATACCCTCTTATCAAGAAAGGTTATGTTGGTTTGAAGGAATCGCTACATCTGTGCGTGACTCATTCAGTGCTTATCGTACCGAACGTAGAACGATTGACTACATCTACGCAGCTTGGTTCGACAGTTACCTGAAGAGGAGTTCTGGATTCATGCCGAGATGTGGTTTTCTTACCCAACACAATTCTGAGGTTCGTTCAGCGAAACTACGCACTTGCCAATCTGTATTCAAGCAGCATGACATTTTAGGTGTGTTGTTAAATCTGAATCATGAAGGTGACTGCCATGCTATTTAGTGCAGATTGGTATTCTACAGACGCTACGACAGGTTGGAAACTGGACGGAGCTGAGATTATATTAGATGAAGCCTTGTTGAACAAGATTAGAGAGTTCAAGGTAAACACGGGTGTTTATCTAACGCTACACTCGCCTATGTCGGTTGCTATTGGAAGTAAAAAGCCTGGTGTGCGGTTTATGAGTACCGAGATTATATGCAATCACCTTTCGTTGCTGAGGCAGATACAGCCTGGTGTAACCAACCGAATTGTCGTTCACGCTGCTAACTTTTCAGAGCGAAATCCGGAAGAGGTTTATGAGGTACAGCGTAAGACGCTCTGGTCACTCTGGTATAAGATGAGAGACAAGGGCTTGCTTGATAGTTGTCTAATCTGCATTGAAAACCTCGGTAAGATAAGTCAGGTAGGTGACATTGCAGATATTATCAAGCTATGCAATTTGACAGATAACTTCATACCTTGTATCGACTTCGGTCATCTGCACGGAAGAACACTCGGTAAATTTCTGAACTGTAAAGAAGAATTCGAGCAGGTATTTAATCAGCTGTATGCTGGGTTACCGTCATGGAAGGTTAACTATATGCACATTCATTTCTCTAAATTAGAGTATACAGATAAAGGTGAGAAGAAGCACGTTCCATTTTCTGTTCATAATGCAGGACCTAAGCCTGCAACCTTTTTGCGTGCATTGCCTGAAAGACAAGATTTTAATCCAGTAATTGTCTGCGAGTCACCGAACTCTTATGTAGACGGTCGACGTTTGCAGAGAAATTATTATGCAAGGCGTAGAGCTCTAGAGGATGAAATACGTCTATAAAAGTACCTACAAATAACTTCGTTTTCGTACCTGTATTGTGTTATACTATAGATACAGTAAAACACAAGACGGGTTCAGTCGAGCCCCTAATTTCAGGAGGTATACGTTATGGAAAGAACAACTACTTGGTCTGGTGTGGGTACCGATGTTTCTCAGAAGACTTCTGTCGATGAGATTCTTCAGAAGGCATGTCTTGACTATACGGTTACGAAAGAGCCTGTGTATCTTAGAGATGGGATTCTAGTTCCAAGTCGAATTGCAACTATCAAGTCTGAAACTCGAGAGCCAATCGGTCTCGTGTCTGACCGTTACGAGATTTATCAGAACGCTGATGCGTTCAGGTTCCTCGAGGAGATTCCAGACATTCAGTTCGTGAGAGCTGGCGAAACCTATAACGGTATGGTTTATATCATCGGTAAGCTACCGACACTCAAGGTGCTCGACGATGAATTCACACCGTATGTTATTTTTCAGACAAGCCATAATGGTTGGTTTTCACTCAGAGCTACTATCTGTCCGCTCAGAATCGTCTGCCAGAATCAGTTCGCAATGTCCTTCAAGAACATGACGAATACGATTTCAATTCAGCACTCTAAGAGATTGGAAGGAAGAATTATGGAAGCCCAGCAGCTGCTGAAGGATACAGCAATCTATATGCAGGGCTTTACGAACACTGCAGAAGAGCTGGCATTGCTCAAAATCACCGATACAGAACGTAGCAAGATTTGCGACGCCTTCTTTGAGAGCGCTAAGGCGATTACAGAAAGACAAAAGTCATCTTTTGAAGAAAAGAAATCTCGCTTTAATTTGTGTTACAACGACGACGATAATGGTAACTTCAGAGGTACCGCTTGGGGTCTCGTTAATGCACTTACCGACTACGAAACTCACAAGGAGCGTAAGCAAACTCCGCACTCGGCAGATACAGCATTCATGCAGGTCACATTTGACCCGAGCGTAATGTCAAGAATGCTCAGCATCATCAGAAATACAGTACACGCATAAGTAGATAGTAAGTCAATTGTAGACCGTAGCGTATACACAATACGCTACGGTTTTGCTGTATATCTCATATACACTTATAAAGTTTACATGAGATTTAATATCGTTGATATGCGTTAGCGTGCTATGTGGTTTATAACTTCGTGTGCGTGTACGGAATGTGTTATAATGTGTATACAATAAACAGTATAGGAGGTATTTCATAGGTAAAAGTGAAGCAATCACGAAACAGGTAGAGGAGGTAAAGTAGTGGGAAGAATTACATCAGAAGACATGGCTGAGAAGTTCTATAACAACTACCGTGCTAGGTATGGAGAAGAAGAATATGAGTATCATGCAGTCTCGGTTAGACAAGCTTGGTATCTTGCTTTCTCGCACTTTGATGATGAGTGCCTTGACTATCTAGCAGAGATAGACCAAGATGGTGATGAAGTCACTATACTCTTAGATAAGGAGGATGAGATATATTGAAAGTTATTCATCTGGCTGACCTTCATATCGGTAAGCCATTTCACAAGAAAAGTCTACTGCTCGACCAATCTTACATGCTGAAAAATGTTCTGGATTTGATGGAATCTCAGAAAGCACACCTGGTTATTGCAGGCGACGTGTTCGATTCTGCAAATCCGTCAATCGATGCTCAAGAGGTGTTCGTATCATTTATCAAGGAAATCGTGAAACTCTGTGATGCGTATAATCTGACTACGATTATTATCGTAGGTAATCACGACTCAAATAGGCGTCTTGCTTTATGGGAAGACTTTGTCGGTACGCGAGTTCATATCGTGAACGACGCTGCAGAAATCTTAATCGACGGTATTCCTTTCTATGCAGTTTCTTTTGTAAAACCTACAATCGCACAGACAAGATTCAACCGTCCGTTCGAAACCTACAACGAAGCTTTTGAAGCATATCTACCCGAAACAAATCGTGAGAATACAATTCTCATCGCACATCAGACATTCGAAGGCTGTACTACCGGTTCGTCTGAAGCAATGTCGTTCTTTGATGATGCGGTTAGTAAGACAATTGTTCAAGAGTTCCCGTTGGTACTGGCTGGTCACATACATAAGAAGCAAAAGATAGGAAATATATTCTATTCAGGTAGTCTTATGCCTTATGCTTTCGGTGATGAATATCCAGGTGGCATTACCGTATGGGACATTATTGCAGAAACGGACGGCAAACTCTCGGTAAGTTCTTCTATCTACCCTGTACCGCTATATCGTGAATTCCAGATTGTAAGAGGTGACCTTAGACATTGTCTAAGCATCGTGGATACAGAGGCTTACATCAAAGTCGAGCTTGTTGATGAGAACGTACCACTCGATGTGGCTTTACCTCAACTTCAAAATCATTTCAAGAATATGGTAACAGCTGTTTCTAAGATAACCGATGACTGGGAAGCGGACCTGAATAAACCAATGGTTCAGTTCGACTCGATAGAGTCCGCTCTGGATAGTTTCTGTAATCAGATTGAAGTTCCAGTCCTAGAATCTGAACAATTACGATTAGTGCAGGAGGTAGTTCATGAGATTACTGAAACTTCAAATTAAGAATTTTATCAGCATCAAGCAAGCGTCTATCGACTTTGAAGAGCTGAATGACGGTGTATTTCTCATTTCAGGACCTACAGGTTCTGGTAAGTCGTCAATGCTAGATGCAATCCACTGGGTACTGTTTGGTAAGACTCTGTCTTCAAATCGCGCAGCGGTTGCTAAAGAAATCCGCAGTACCTACGCCCTGGGAACTGAAGACACGGTGGTTACTCTTACTTTCAATCAGAACAAGATTGATTATAAGGTAGTTCGCACACTCAAGAAGGACGGCGGTACTACGGTTCAGTTGTTTGCTCCTGGTATTATTTACGATAAGATAAAAGAAGCGAACGAACATCTGGAGAAGATTATCGGACTTACGGTTAAGCAGTTTGACCAGATGGTTATGTTGGAGCAAGGTAACTTTTCTAAATTTCTGCTTGCAGACTCTCGCACTCGTGCTGAAATCTTGCGTGATATTTTCGACACCCAGCTATTCAAGGACATTGAATTACAATTCAAAGACAGATGTGCTAATCTGAAGCAGACGATTCTCAACTCTACAGAGCTTGAACAGAGTCTGCTTCAAGGCGAGATGCTTGAAACTGTTCAGAGTCAGATTATTCTTACTGCAGAAATCATCAAAGAAGAGAAAGCTCGTCTTGATGAGCTGAGAGCCCGTCATAAGGCAGCTGAGGATATGTTACCAGACATGGTAGCGTATGACCAGCAGTATGCTGTTTATGCGAAGGCACAGAAGGAACTTGAACAGCTTGAAGCTCTTAAGTCAGAGGTTGAGGAACTCTATAAAAAGCGAGATGTATATATGGCGTACGTCTCTGTTCTTGATTGGTATTCGTCTTACAATAAAATCAGACAAGAGTATAACAAGTGCGTAGCTGATGAAGCAGACTATAAGAAGCGAATCGCTTCTGTGGTTGTTGATGAAAAGCTTTCTGGTAAGGTTTCTGCATTACAAGAACGTCAATCCGAGTTGGTGGCACAGCTTGATGCATTCGCTCAACTTACTCGTCAGAAGAAACAGCTTGATGGCTACTATCAGGAAGTATCTGGACTCGCTGATGAAAAGACCCGTCTCGAAATCTGCCTAGATGCTGCTCAAGAAACCAAGGATAATCTTAAAATCAGACTTGATACTCGACGTGAATTTGACCAGAAGAAAGCTGAGGTAATTGAGCGGGATAAAGCACGGGCTCATATGCAGCAAGACATCGAGTCGTTAGAGACATTTATAGATAGCAATAAAGCAATCTACTCAAAGTTACTCGCTCGCAAACTCCTGGATATGAGCGAACCCGGCATTTGTCCGATATGTGGTGCGGGTTATACAGACGAACACGCATCAATAGAAGTCTCTGGTAGTAGCATGGATTCCAAACAGCGTGAGTTGGAATCCAAGAAGAACCAGCTGGAAGGACTCAGAGTGCAGCTCGATAGTCTACCGACTCTTCCAGAACCAGAATGTACCGAAGCAGCTCCGTACAACGACTTGCTCACGCAGTGGAATACAGCCACAACGAAATATAATGAAACACAATCTAAGCTTTATACAGTCGATAAGAAGTTGGCAGCATTAACTGGGGCGTCTGAAGCAGCTAAGCGTGAGGTTGCTAACATCGAAATGAAGGTAGCCAATTTGGCGGAAGTAGAGCTTCAGCAAGAGCTTGACCGGGTTAATGCAGAGTACAGCGAGCTCTGGGCTAAGGTTGATGATAATGAAATGGCTAAGAGAAGTCGTAACCTGCTTGAGGGTTATCTTAAAAGTGTTCAAGATAAGATGAGAATTCTTAAATCTGAGCTCGAGCGTCTAATGACACTTCCGGAAGCTAAATCTGATGATGATGCAGAACTGAAGGCTGCTTTATCCCACGCAGCTCAGGTAGACGATTATCGTGTTCATATTAACGATTATCTCTACAAAATTCAGCAGTACGAGATGCTCAGAGATAATCTATTGTCTGTAGAAGAACCTACCAACCCACATCCTGGGCATACTGCCGCAAGTGTCAAGCAGCTAATTACAGATACGAACATCGGTATTGAAGAGTCTGTCAGACGAATCGCAGAGGCTCAGAATTTACTTGATGCTCGTAAAGAGTTAGTTAAGCGGGTATCTGATATCAGAGCTGAGCGAAATAAAAATATCAGGTCTTATGACCAGCATATGTATCTATACAATCTGTTGTCTGGTAAGAACAGTTCTAAGATTTCATTCGAAACTTTTGTTCTGCATAGACAACTCGAATGGATTCTTCAATCGAGTAATCAATATCTGCATACACTGTCAGCTGGTCAATTCGAGCTTCATGTTAAGTGGGAATCATCGTCAGGTCGTACTCAAGGTGGTTTGGAAATTACAATCACAGACCGATTCACCGGTAGTACTCGTCCAGCTCAGACATACTCAGGTGGTGAATTGTTCATGTTAAGCCTTAGTCTCAGCTTGGGGTTGATGACTGCAATTGACTCTATGTTCACTGCAAGAGACTTGAACTTATTGTTCGTAGATGAAGGTTTTGGCACACTCGACGGTGATTGCCTTAGCAGAACATTGATGACGTTGCGTGATTTGAAAAACATCAGAAGTGTCGGTATCATCTCGCACGTTCAAGATTTAATCGACACAATACCTCAAGGTTTCACCGTCGATAAAACCGCAACCGGTTCTAGAATTAAGTTCTTTAAGAACATCTAAGAAGGTGATTTTACGTATACCATCTATATCCATAGAATCCCTGACGGGAAAGTCTATGTAGGATGCACATCAAAGTCTATACAAGAACGGCGTTGGTTAGGGTATCAAGGACACTTCGGCGAGGTTGTGAAGAAATATGGTTGGAATCAGATTACCACTGAAATTCTAGCAACGGTAGAAACCCAGGAAGAATCGACTGTCCTTGAAAATCACTATATTCATCTTTATAAAGCAGACAACCCTGAATTTGGGTACAATCTGGTAAAGGGAACTGGTGGCGCGTCACCACGCAGAATACGAAAATTATCTGAATCAGCTCGCAAAGCACACGCAAATGCGGAGACACATCGAAAAATCTGTGAGGCTCAAAAGATAGCCCAGAATCGACCTGAGGTTAGGGCGTTAAAAAGTGAATCTAGCAAAAAAGCGATGACAAAACCAGGGATGCACGAAAAGTTATCTAACTCTGCAAAGAAAGCATGGAGCAATCCTGAAATCAGGGAAAAATTTGTAAAAGCTCATTCAGGTAAGAAGTGGATACATCTAGGTCAGAAGTCTATGCAGATAAATCCCGATTTGCTTGATGATTATCTAGCACAGGGTTGGGAAATGGGACGTTCTTACTATAAGATGCCTAAAAGAAAATAATTATCGTGGTACTGCTTAAATGCATGATAACTGCTTGTAATTTTATACACGCAACTTCGTAGCATTTAAGTAGTATCGTGTATAATATGTATATAAAATAAGGAGGTAATTAATCAGATGCCAAGAAGAAGGATAGGACTACCGCAGAGAGATACTGCACCTGCAGCTCCTGTGGAAATTCCAAAATCATTACAAAAGAAGTCTAAACCAGTTAAGGATATGGATTCTATTATTGCTCAAGCAAGAACGATGTCTGAGAAGTATGCAGGTCAGTATGACTGCGTAACCGACAAAGATGTTCTTATCGACTATGTCGACACGATTATCAAAGAAAGAAGAACAGGTCTTGATACCGAAACTACTGGATTGGATATTTTCCATGACTCGGTAGTTGGTTTCTCACTCTACGCTCCAACAAAGAAAGCAATCTATGTTCCGATGCTCCATTTGTCAAGATTTACAGGTAAGGTTGACTCTTCGCAGCTTTCAGTTGAGTTCTGTGCTCAGCAGTTAGCTCGTCTTAATGACGTTAAGGGGTTGACAATCGATTACTTTAACGCACCATTCGATATGAATATGATTTGGTATTCGATGGGAGTAAAGCTCTGGGATATCTGTTCGAATGATGCGTCATTGATGATGCGTTTGCTGAACACAGAGCGTCACAGAAACAACAACTTGAAGGACTTGCATGCCGACTTCTGTTCGCATACATCGCGAGGTCCTCGATTCGGTGAGTTGTTTCCTCCTGGGACATTCAATAGATGTCCTTATAAGTATACCAGTGCTTATGGTGCTCGAGATGCTGAGATGGCAAGTGAGCTCGTCGACTATGCTTACAGTGAATTGAGAAAGCCTGAGAATGCAGGTTTGCTTAAGGTATGGGAAGAAATCGAGCGTCCACTTATTCCTGTACTTCTGCGTATGCGAGAGAAAGGTGTTCTTGTTGATGAAGCTAAAAGAGCTGAACTTATCGTCAAGTATCGTGAGAAACTGGAAGAGGCGGAAAAGGATGTTATTCACGAGTATGAACCATACATTCCCAAGATTAATCAGTGGAGAATGCGGTACGGTAGAGCGAAGGGTAAGGTAATCGATATGCCGGTTAAGATAGGTTCTGAGGCTCAGCTGAAGATTCTTCTGTTCGACATTATGGGATTGCCGCGACCAGATTCTGGTAAGGTTGATAAGAATGTTCTTAAAGACCTTGGAGTACCGATTGCAAGTGCGGTTCTTAGATACAGAGAAGCTAAGAAGCTATTGTCTACATACCTTGAGGGTCTTGATAAGTTTATTCAGAAAGACGGTTGTGTCCATGGTGGTATCAAGCAGCTTGGAGCTGATACTGGCAGAACCAGTGCTTGTATCGCGGAAGGTACGCTGATAGAATGCCCAGGTGAGAGTAAACCTATAGAACAAGTCAAAGTAGGTGACGAAGTGTATACCTACGACGACGCGGGTAACTTATGCGTGCGTAAAGTGACTCGGGTTCTAGACAATGGTTATCGTCAATGTATGACTCTCAAATGGCAAAGTTCAGGTACTCAAGAATGTGGTTTGTTGACTTGCACTCCTGACCATATGATTAAGACAAAAGACGCAGGCTGGGTGATGGCTGACCATCTAAAACCTAGGCAGAAAGTATTTCATCTCAGAGCTCGAGAAACTGATACAGAGCGTGTGATTTCCGGTACAAATAGTCTGTATTGTGCTGAACATCACTGGTTGAAATTTAATTATTTCATGTGCGAAGATTCAAGTCTGCATATTCACCATAAGGACGGTAATCATAAGAATAACCGGCTTGCTAACTTGATTATTCTTGATGGCCACGACCATCTCAGTTTGCATGGAAACCTGAATAAAGATAAAGAATGCTGCAGAGGTGTCGGTAAATATCTAGGTAAGATGACTGATGCTCAGAAAGCTAAATACCGAGCTACCCGCCGACAGCATGATGCGAACTACTTCAACGAACACGGTTATGGTTATCAAGGATTACCGTATACTCGTGAGACATGGTTGGATATGATGGATAAAGTGGACTGGTTACCTAACAAGATACCCCATGACTTCTGGTCAGTTCTTAAGAATCTGAGAATGCATCGAATAAACTATATCGATGAATACAGAAAAAGAGCTGCGGAAAAGCACTTGAGATACAAGTCATTGCGATTGCAACCAGTTCACATCAATTACGCACTTGAATTAGCGGATGGCGATGCTGTAGTTGCCGCTGGATTTTTCGGTGTGTCTATGGATAAGTTTACCGCTGCTTGCGAAAAATACAATATTTCATATAACCATATGATACTTTCAGCTTCAGATGCTGGTATGCGTCACGTCTATGACTTAGAGGTAGAGGACACGCACTGCTATATCGCTGGCGAGATTTGCGTGCATAATTGTGACCCAAATATGCAGAACATTCCTTCTCACAACAGAGAAATCCGAACGATGTATATCGCACGTCCAGGAAGATATCTAATCTCATGTGACTATTCTGGTCAGGAGCCTCGTTTGACAGCGTCGTTATCAAAGGACCCGAAGATGATTGAGACCTATCAGAAAGGTCTTGACTTGTATTCGATGATTGCTGCTGTTGCCTTTAACACTACCTATGAAGAGTGTCTTGAAAAAAGACCGAACGGTGAGTTATACCTGGAAGGTAAGGAACGCAGAGGACAGGCGAAGACGATAGTGCTAGGTATTTGCTATGGTCGACAAATTCCGTCTATTGCAGAGCAGCTAAAATGTAGTGTAGATGAGGCTCAGCTTATCTACGATAAGGTTACCAAGAGTTTTCCTGGTCTGCTCCGAGCTCAAGATGAATCCGCTGAAATGGCTCACACCAAGGGCTATGTCGAAACGCTCTGGGGTAGACGCAGACACTTGTCGGTTATGATGCACGACCCATACGAATTCAGATACAAGGACGGATGTAATCCAGATTTTGACCCGTTCGACTTGGATAACTGTAATGATACAAACGAGTTATCAGAAGCAACCAAGAAAAAATACATCAAGGACTTGCTGGGGTTCAAATATCGTCGCGATAAGAATGAGTACATCGAGGGGCTGAGAGCTCAAGGAATTGAGGTGTCTGACTATTCATATCAGATAAGTGAGCAAAGTCGTAAGTGTCTTAACGCAAGGATTCAGGGCTCGGCTGCGGATATGAGCAAACTCGCAATGATTGAGATTGATAAAGACCCTCGTCTAAAGAAGCTGGATTGTTATCTACTCTTAATGATTCACGATGAAGTCATTTGCGAGTGTCCTATTGAAAATCATAAGGAAGCAATCACCTATATTAAAGAAGATATGGAAAAGGTAGCTTCTCATTTACCGGTGCCTTTTCGCAGTGACCCGGAGACTGCGCCTTGCTGGTATGGCGCAGAAGTTGACATTGAGGAGGATGACGAAAACGGTGAAGAAGTATAAGGTATATAAACGAATAGCGCCAGATGGTAGAATTTACGTTGGTTGTACTGCCCAAACTCTAATCAAAAGGTCAGGTGCTGACGGTAGCGGTTATCGAGACAATGTCGAGTTGTGGGAGGCAATTCAGAAATTCGGTTGGAATAATTTTGTAAGCGAAATTTTGTTGGAAACAGAAGACGCTAGATTAGCAGCTGAAACAGAAACAGAATACATCAAGAAGTATGATACTACCAATCCTAGGTACGGATTTAATAAAAGAATTCAAACCTACATAACCGATGACGATTATTCTGAACGACTCAGCAGAGCGATTAAAGAAGGAACAACTGAAGAAAGTAGAAAGCAGCGTTCAGGGTCTATTAGACGTTTTTATGCTAATCCCGAGAATCGTGAATTTCATCGACAACGTATTCGTAGAACCCTCGCAAAACCGGAAGTGCGTGAAAGATTAATTCAAGCCATTAAACGAAATAATGCAAAGCCTGAAGTTCGACAGAAGATAAGAGAATCAGTACTTAGATATTGGACTGAAGAACGTCGTGAAGAACAGAGTGAGTTATCTAGGCAACGCTTAGCGTCGACAGAAGTTCGTAATAGAATATCTGAAGGCACTAAGCGAGGTTTAGCTTCACCTGAAGTCCGAGCTAAGATTTCAGCCGCTCAGTATGAAAAGTGGTCGAACCCTGGATACCGAGATAGAACGCAAGCAGCTATGAAAGCTGCTTGCAACACACCAGAGCATAAAGCTAGAATGTCTGAAGTAGGTAAAGAAGCTCAAAATCGACCTGAAGTAAAAGCTAAACTCTCATCTGCATTCTCTGGTTTGATATTTATCAATAACGGGTTTTACAGTAAGCGAGTAACCGCATCTGAAGCTGAACAGTTAATTGCTACAGGTGATTGGAATAGAGGTCGACTGCCATCAGGACCTCGAGCTCCTGTAAAGAAACTACAAGACAGAGTTTGGATAAACAAAGAAGGTGTTTCTAAATTTGTTGAACAATTTGAACTGCAAAAGTATCTAGATGCAGGTTGGCTATTAGGTAGAGGTAAATTGAATAGAAGGAGAGGAAGAATGTGCATAAGATAGATATCGGCAGCAATAGAGATATAGATTATGTATCTCTAACGTCGAATATGACTTATTCAGACTTTAAGGCTTGGATGTTAGGGGTAGCAGCTATGGGTGATTGATCTAGATTAGCCACCAAGGAAGTTGAGGACGTGCTTATTCGCGTCCTCGCTACCATGGAAACTACACCTTGGTATCTGAAACGTAAGGTATGGAAAAGAATAAACGATGACAGCGTTCTGAAAGGGTATGTAGCTGCTATAGATAACCTTAAGCATGAGAAGAAACCAGAACTCATGGAGGCATCTGTTCAGATTGCTCACAGAAGTGAGTGGTTAGCTAATCTAGGTAAAGAGCGTGAAGACAGCTATAAAGCTAATCTGAACGAGCAGGTGGAAAATCTATGGCGATTAGGAATAGTTGAAGTGTGGTCTGAGGATTGGTTTGAAGACATTGAAGATTATCTAGAGCACCTTCAAGATTTAGGATACCATGTGTTCTGGAGCCAAGGTCGCAGAAATAATCAAGGTATACTTCAGCACGTTTATTTTATAACACTCGAACCAGATTTTCGGCATATGAGTGAGTGGAAGAGGAGAAAAGATGCTGTTTGACCTTTATCAGAAAGAAGTTGATAGAACATGACAGTTGACGAGAAACTGAATAAAATGGGATTTAGTAAGGTGTATGAGGATGTCCGACGGGTTCATTATGAAAGGTATAATAAGACGTATGGGTATCACCATACGGTAGTAATTGAACGCCGAAGTGTCTGGAATGAATTCCGATTACAGTCTTACGATGAGAACCTAATTGACAAGGAAGGTATTGGTAATACTAATGTAGCATTATCTACTACTGAGCTAATGCTATTCCTCAAGAAGATGAAGAAGAAAGAGTACGAGTACGCAAAGTACCGAATGTAATATTAAATTGCCAGAACAAAAGAAACACGGTAATGCCGACAACAGCATTACCGTGTTTTTGTTTGTAGTTATATGATACATAAATCACGTTAATACACAACGCACGCTAACGATTTGCGTACGGTTTACACAAGTTATATAAAACTTATATACGGTTTACAAATCGTTGATATGCGTTAGCATGCTACGTGTTTTAGTTGAGAACTAAGAATTTGCCAGAACCGTTCTCAGCCTTGAATGCTTGAATATCAGCTACAGGCTTCCAGTCAATGAACGTACCGTCGTTCACCAGAAGCATTTGCATCAGAGTTTCCTTGGCGATGTCTTCAGAGTCTCCAGGAACGACAATCCCGTCAAAATCGTCTTCTGGAAGAACACACTCAGCAACAAAACCAGGGCCCTGTGCTTGAGTGTCTCTTAGATTTTCGTAACCAAGTCCGTATGCAGGAAAGTTACCGTCATCGAAAACTCGAGTTGTGTCAGTATCTGCAACGGCAGATTCACCGACCTTATCTTCGCTTATGCTTGCGTTGCTGTTGAAGCTAATTGACGAATTGAGACCAGCAGCTTTATGTGTCTGGGATACTCTATCCAGAATTGCTTGAGTTGCAGCACCAGCAGACTTTTCTGCTTTTTTCATATGCACTTGTCTCTTCTTGAACGCTGTTTTTAGCTTATCTAAAGCAGACTCTTTTTCGGATGAATTCAAACTGCCTCCATTCTCATCGAATGAAGCGTCAAGGTCATCCCAGTTGACATCTTTGTACTTTCTTGCGACGTACTTCTGAATATCAGGCTTAACCTTCATTGCTTCTTTTCTTCCGATGTATTTATTGAGGAGTAGCCAGGTTATGATAGACGCATCTAGCTTATATGCTTCCTGAGGAGTAATAAGCTGCTGCTCGACCATAGGCTGAAGAAGTTTGGAATTCTTTCTGTAAGCGTCAATAGGTTTAATTGTTCCCGCTTTGACTCCTTCTAGAATTGCTGCGGGGTCATCAGGAACGCCTTCTGCAACAGAGTATAGTCCTTTCTTAATCAGCTTATCTTTCAGAGTCGGGTCAACCTTAATAGCATAGTCAGGTGAAATATAACCTTGCTGTACCAGCCAAAGAATTCTGTCTGGAGCTCTACGCGCAACGATTTCCGGTGCAATCAAGCCTTTGGTTACAAGGTCCTTGGCAAGTGTCGGTTTAGCTTTGAGAACCTTTTCTGCATCGACATAACCCTTCGTGACCAGACGCATAACACCAGGAGTGCTCATACGGTCGAGGTCAGACTTCTTGAGTTCCGCAATACCATCTGCGAGGAAGTACTCGTAGCAGCGAGCTGGGGGATTCTGCAGCATACTATCGACCATATCAGACAAAAGACCTGCAAGCCAGTAGGCGGTATGCTGGTCTCTTTTGCTTGCATTGTCGCCGTTTGCTGTGTATCCGTACATACCTTGCTCAACGTCGATGAATCTTCCTTGTCTGTGGTAAATCAGGTGAGCTTCAGAGTTAGGATTGTAGTTAGGCTCGAATGACCAATCATCTACACCACTCTCATCAACCCCTGCACCTACCTCGACCGTGAGTGAAGACTTAGCTACCCATTGAGTAGTGCCGAGTTTCTGAGAAGTGTACATCAGAGTTGACAAGATTAAGTCATCACCTTTGTTCTCACGGAAAGCGGTATAACGGAATCCAGGAGGAAGGTCAACCGCTTCTTGCGCAGCTCTGAATACATTTTTGATACGAATTGCTACATCATGGTCAAGGGCAGAATTAAGCTGAGTGCTTTGCCCTCCGATTGCTTTGTAGAAAGCATTGATGCGCCGGCAGCACTCAAGATTCGTATCAAGCCAATCACCGAGGTCTTCTGCACACATATCTGGGCTTTCAATGTCATACTGCGGAACATATGCAAATCCTTCTTCGATAGCTTTACTGTTTTCTGTCGGAGTATAAACCTCGACAGCAGTACCGTCAGGAAGAGTAAGGATAAAGCCTACCTTTGAGTTGTCAATGATAGTACCTTCTGTTCTGCAACAGTTGAGTTTCTGGGCATTTGTAATACCCATAGTCTTACACATTTCTGAAATAAATACGTTCATGCTGCTTTACCTCCTTTAAGACATAGTTCCGAGGTAAATCGCACGAGAAACTTCAAGTGTGCAGTTAAACTTGACAATATCCGAAGACTTATAGTCAGCATCACCGAAACCAAGCGAAGAAATCCAGACGCCTCTCCACTTCCAGATACGAGAGAAATTCGGGTCTCCATCACCAGAGTCGCGAAGAACATAAGCGTCCTTCATATATCGGCTTGGTCTTCCTACCTTTTCTGTAGCAGAGTCGAATACCTGCTGGTCGAGGTCAACCAAAGCCTGCTGGCTATCCAAGCCGACGTATCCCTTGATAGTCCAAGATACGTTCTGATATGTAGGCTTACCTGCGAACTTCAAGCTATCATTGCCATAGAAGTCTTCGATTACGCCGTAACCTTTCTTGAACTCACCTAGGGAGTCTGTAGATAGCGTCAAGATATCCGAAAATGAAGCAAGCTCAGACGAATTGACATTGTATAGTCTAATCTCGAACTTGTCTTTCAGATATGGCATATATTCGTCCCGACCAATCATGTGGTCAGTGCCATAGTACATTCTGTCCATCCACATAGACTTGTCCTCCTTTTTAATTGATTTTGACTGTTCTGCTTAAATGCATGAGGTATAGCGTGTAAACAAGTAGATTAACCAACGTAGCATTTAAGCAAAACCGCTGTGCTTACTTGTTCACACGTTCTTTTAGCTTGTAGCTTACCTTGAACGCCGGTGCCTTGCTTGCACTGATGTCGATTGGCATCTTTGTCTGAGGATTGATGCCCTTACGAGCTGCTCTTTCACGGACTTCGAATGTACCGAAGGACTGAATGGTAACACTGTCACCCTGCTCAAGCGCTTCGGTGATTACACCGAACACACCGTCGATGGCTTTGTATGCCTGCTCATTTGTGAAGCCGGTCTTTTCTTTGAGTTTGGAAACGAATTCCTGCTTATTCATAATAATGGACTCCTTTGTAATAGATTAGTGATGTGCGCCTGTAACAAACGCCCTACGTTCTAATATACAAACGCACATCAGTATCACGGTATTAGTCGTATGTCTCCTGGAAACCTGTCGGAGGCAGTAAGAACAAGTCAACATCGACTGTATCGATAACGCCAGTAACAGCGAGTTCAACCTTACCGATAATCGTGTTAGCGTTGATTCGGTCAAGGTTAATGATATCAGGATTCATGATGATGCGATAGCCCCAAGGGTTATACTCATTGCCTGTAAGGGCACCAGCAGACCGCATCTCATCGAGTAGAGGACTGAGTCCTGCATAGAAGTGTGAGTATGCGTCTTCGTTGTTGTATCTGAACAGAATTTGAAGTGCTGTATCCCAGATACGCTGCTTAACTCTGTTGGTAAGGAATCTAGTGGACAGATTCTGAAGTGCGTTATAAGAGCCAAGCGGCTTGTCCCAGAGCGTGCTGTTGCCAAAGCAAGTGAAGCCCTTACCAGGAACTTCCATAAGCGGATTCAAGCACACACCCTCGTCGTGGTCTTGAATGAGGTCAAGATAATGTCTCTTGATTTTGTATTCTGGTGTATGAACAACACCAGTACCCAGCATACCAGCAGGTACCATCCACCACTTATTCTGACCGCCGATGCCTTTAGCATTGATGATTAGAAGCAGGTGTGCAATTTCTGGTGCAATCCAAGAATTAGCACCAGAAAGTGCCAATGTAGTCTTACACCAAGGACCTACGACTTCACCGAATGTTGAGTAGGTAGGACCTACGACCTGAGAGATAGAATCCTTATACTTGAGAGCGCCTGTCTTAACAGCAGACACACCCGTACCGGTCTGAATACCTCTCGGCATCCCGAATGGTGTACCAATCAATGCAGCTCCGCATTTAGAATTAGCTGCAACTTCAATCATCTTGGTTACAAGCGTAGACACTTCATACTCCATGAAGAATGTGTCAGCGTGCTCTTCTAAGAAGCTCTTAGGTACGTATTGGTCGTCTGCGATACCTTGAACAAGAGCGTCCCAATCATATACAATAGGGTCCGTGAGCTCACCGACCGTCTTGTAGAAGCGGCTATACATCATCTGCTGATTGTACAGACGAATTAGGGCATCAGGGTCATTAGTTTGATACGTATTCGCAATCTCACCGATGTATACATAGAACTGGCTGTCAGTTGGGAAACGCTCCGCAACGATTGTCTTTACATCATTCGCCGTAATAGGCTCGCCGTCAGGCAGTGAAGTAGCATAGTCAGTACCGAATACAAGTGAAATTACCTGCATACCTGTCGGATAAGCAGACGGGTCGATATTATCACCAGAACCAAATGTGAAGAATCTTGGTGTATCGAGGTTGCTGAATGTGGCTTCTGTAATGAGTGGACGATTGTCAGTAGCAGCATCGAGGTCGAAAGCTACAGAAACAAGCTCAAGAAGCTGGTCAGTCGGAACAATCTCATTCGGGTTACTGCTATAACCATTGTTGTCGAATACTTCGACGGTACCTATCTTGAGTCCATCACCGTTCAATCCGCATTTAATTCGAACCTTCAGGTTATTGCCGAACGAACCTGGGAATTTTGCTTGGAAACGAACAAGCTGAGTAGCTGACGGAATATTGGCAGCGACTCCTTCTGCGGAGATGACGCTATGATTGTCAGCAGGCTGGTCTGTCCATGCAGACCCTAGACGAACAGTAAATAATCCCAAACCAGAATCACTTGAGGTACTGGAGTAGATGTTTGCTATGCTGTTGTCGTATGCAGCCTTAAGACTCAGAAGTGCAGGTACCTGCTCCAGCTGAATGTATGTGAAGTCCGGTGCGAGCACGCTGTCGACAGAAATTCTTCCGTTCAATGCATCACTCGAAACGTAGGTTGAAGTCTCTGTCATTGTGATGTTACGTCTTTCAAGTACCGTACCGTCGGTTGCGAATACCGATACCTGAACGGTACCAGAAACAGTAACTTGCTTACCACGTTCTGACTTGTTGCCGACTGTGATTGTAGATGTCGTTGGCTTAATCTGAGTAGTAAGAACTTCAGGTTTGCCGAACGCAACAATCAACGGCTTGTCTGTGGAAATTGCAGTTGCAGATTTAGCAGAGATTTTAAACTGATTAGCTTTAAGTTCCTGCTTCGGCTTATATTTATTAGTAACCGGGTCATAGACAGCTGGGAATACCGAGTATCTCAGTGAGGAAACCGAGTCAGGCGCACCCCAATCCCACACGATTTTACCGTCGACAAGATTGCTGCTAGGCATGTAGAATCTGTACGGGATGTCTTTATATGGAGTTGCTGTAGGTGTACTCGTCATATCAGGATACAACATGAGGCTATCAGTTGCAGGAGTAGGCTCTGTACCTCCGACAGGAACTACATATAGACTATTGTGGCTTTTCTCACCCAGACCATCAACTCTCTTAACAAGAATGTCATAGCCAGAAGCAAGAAGCTTGAGTGCATAGTCATAAGACTTCTCGCGAGCACCAAGATACTTGTTCGCGCCTCTAAACGTCGATACAAAGTCGGTAGTACCTCTGAAGCCTGCACTGAAATGTACCCAATCAGGGTTGGCGTCCTCGTCACCCTCTACGAAGGTAGGACCCCAGATTGCAGCAATCGGGAAAGCAACCGTTGCGTAAGAATTGTTCTTAGTCTGGAAGCTATAAGTCTCCGAATGCTCATAGATGTTAATTCTTGGCATCTTCAATCTCCTCCTTTACGTTATTATATAACTCAGAATCTATGTACCAATCCAGATAACGTAGATTTTTTCTCCTGATATTGATAATGTTAGCACCTAACACACGAATCGGAATTATCTGTTGGTATAGTATTCCGGATATCGAGAATTGGTCAACTCCAGAACTGCTCTGAAAGTCACCATTTATTAAAATCTGACCGTGAATTGAGCGGTCAGAACCATAAGGTAGATTTACCGTAAGCCTAGGTTTGTTCAAGAACAGAAATGATACCTCGCTTGTCAGCTCATCGATGTCGTCTTGTGTATATGCAAGCAGAGTAACGGTATAATCTGCTTGTATCGGTACAGCCTGCTCGTTTATCTTCTTATGTTCTTGAATTCTATCGACCCTGCCTTTACGAGCTATCGGCCAAGACTGTAATTGCTTTTCAGGAGTCCAGTTGGTTCTGAAAAGCACAACAGCCGGTAGTTGAAGTCGATTTTCCTTATGCATTGCGATAACATTCCAGTAATCCTTTACCGGAACTATTGCGACCTCACCCTTGAAGTTTTCTTTGAAATAATGGTAGAGTGCAGTATCATATAGATGTATCATTAGCTTCACCTACTCCCATATTCGAAGAGGATGTGCTAGACGTCTGAGTAGATGAAGAACTAATGCCTTCGTCGAAACCGCCACCGGTGTCTATATCGATATTGGTTCCGCCTTTTGCAGTAACTTCAGCACCGAAGTCTGCATCCTCCAGCGAATCTTCTTCAATCTTGTAAAGCAGTCCTTCAGGAATATTGAACAGACCACCACATAGAGGACACTGACACGCATAAGGCAGATTTTCAGAATCAACCTCGATAAGTGTTCTTGGAGTCGAATCTGGCATAGCTAATCCTGAGTCTTTCAGATTATCAGGTAGTTGCAATTTAATCATATTCTCACCTACTCTTTTAAGAACCGTCTGGGTTCAGAATTTTTCTTAGCAATATCTCTTTCGGTCTGCTCGGTTAGCGGTCTGTGATTGCCTACAAGCGGAACTATCTGGCAGACGATGTGGTCAGGACACACCAGCCCAGTAGTCAGCTGTGTTACCTGAAACAGTCTGGTTTCGATTGAGGTTACCTGACCATCAATTTCGAAGAGACAACCTCTCTGAATATGAGGTACGTCGAACGGGACATGAATAAGAAAGGGCAGGTTGTCAGTCTTTTCGACAACCCACCCTAAATTCCTATATGTCGTTAGCTTGGGTTCTCCCTCGAAAATACCGAATACCGGCATGCGTTCAGAATACCCATCAGGAGCAGGTTGATTGAAGAAATCGATATTATTGTTGAGTGGGTATCTGTACTGAAACTCCACGCCTACCTCATATACAGTATGCTTGAATTGTTCCCTCAGATACTCGATTTCCTCAGGGACGATTAGGCTCATAGCTGCTCCTCCCTTACTTTAGATTATTCTAATTCAGACTCGCCGCCTTCAGCAGCATCGTCCTCAGCAAGAGTTTCAGTGTTGAGGTCGACATCGACGGTGTACTCATCGCCAGACTCAGGCACGCAATTCAGCACGATACCTGTATCAGAAGGTGCGAGAGACACCCCGATTGTCGGGTCAGAAGACAGCTCTGCGAGAACAGCCTGAATGACAACTTCCACATCCTCAATGCTGTAATATACAGTACCTTCAACCTCCTTAGAAGAATTAAGATTAGCACCTTTACCTCTCTTGGAGCTGTTCAGGTCAAGCTTGAGAATTCGTCTCTTAGTATTTTTAGCCATAGTGGATAACCTCCTATCAGTTATGTTACAACACGGTTTGAGGTGTGTTGTTCTGTACCAGATATTCACGCTCTGTTCTGAGCTCTTCTAATCCTTCTGAAAGAAGTTGTTCTCCATCGAGTTGAACAGGGCTATTCGGTAATTTGACTTTGCGTCTCTTACTACCTACATATATCTTCATATACGCTACAGCAAGTTTACGTAATTGATTTTGAGCGAAGCTCGATTTCAACTCTGAAGGGTCATCATACTCAGGAATGTAGGTGATGGTGACATACAGAGGTTTCGGAACATTCGCTGCTACATATAGGTATTGATTCTGTTGGTCATAGTGGTATTGTAAGTCTTCTGATACCGTGTTCTTGATTTGTTGAACGAGCATCAGTTGAACATACCTGTCGAAATATGCGTGATAAGCACCAGAGTTCGGTACGGCTGCCATTCCTGCAAGCGATGTAAAGACATTACCGACACTGGTATTGTCCACATTTAAGCCTGCAGGAACTTCAGCACGTCGAATTGAAATGAAATCCTTAACCTTTAGGTTACCAACCCAAATACGCTCTTTGTAAGGTACGGTTAAGTCGGCGTATTCATGAAGCTTCTCTTTCAGCTCTCTGAAAGCTTTCATTAGAATCTTCATATCGTCGCCATCATTAACTTCTTGAGCCGTCCAAGGAACTTCAAGGTGCATATCATCGAGATATTCCTGAATTGTGGGGTTTAGCATATGTTACCCCTCCTTCGGGACTAATTAGCCTGCATCAACTTTGCTTGCGGCAGCTTCTGCAGAAGTAACTGTAAAGCCGAAGTCCTTGAGTGCAGCACCCGCCTGAACGTAGAAAGAAGCTTCTGCGTAGGTATCGCAAGTGAATTTATTTGTAGCGCCGTCGAGCTCTGCAGTCATCTTGAATGTCTGCCATGCTCTGTAGATGGAAATCTGAGGAGTGAGATATGCCTCAAGAATATTCATGAGGTTCATTGCCACAGACTGCGGCCATCTCTTCTGAGCAGAAGTAAGCAAGCTGATATTTGCGATAGCGGTAATAGAACCGTTCGTGTTGGTGAAGAGGTTCTCCTTGTTGTACTCAGGTGCAGTTGCATTATCAGCTGCGTAGATATAAGGCTTAGAAGCACCAGGCCACTTACCAGGCATTGTGCTAGCAGAAAGACCTGGAATCGGTGCAACCGTCTTCACATTCAGCTCCTGATTCTGCATATTGTAGATATCATTGGCAGCTGTATAGGTGATTGTAACAGTGTAACTCATAGCGTTAATCCTCCTTTAGAATTAGTAAACCAGGTTGGTAACAACGCCACGGATGAATGCCTTCGGATTCACCATCGTCATTGCGTTAGATGTTGCGAATCCCTGCTGACCTGTGAATGTAGCATCCATAAGCGCAGCTGTTGCAGTAACCGGCATGTATGTGCCGAATACATAAGACGGTTCGACATCGTTAGCTGAAACATGACCGAGTACGTACTGGTCGTGCGGAATACCACCACGGAAGCAGTAAACCTTCTTATCGCCGAGTTCGCCGGCGTAGTAAGAACCAGTTGTCTTCTGGGTGTTAGCTGGTTTGAACATAGCCATACCCTGGATAATAGTCATGACGCTGGAACCAACAAGCATGAAGTTCGGACGAATACGACCGGTTGCGTCATAGATTCTCTGAGAACCTGCGTTGATAGCTCTGATGAATGAGTTATCGTGTGCAAGGTCACCTGCCTGTCCCTGGCCGATAGGAGGAGTAGCGCTCCAAACAACCGGCTGACCTGCTGCTGCCTTCTGCCACATATCGTGAGCAACCTTGGTGTTCAACTCATTTACGATAGTAGACGTTGCCTGCTCTTCAAGCATTTTCGGGCCGTCAAGACCATACTGCTGTTCCATATCGTAAGCAGCTGCCATAGACCAACGTGCTGCAAGAGTGTTGTCTTCTGCAACAAGGTCGAGCCATTCAAGAGTGCTGTAGATAGGCGGTGTGTTCGCAGAAGCAGAAATGTTATCAACTCTGTAAGAAGCAAGTGTAGTAGCAGCTGCTGTTACACCTGTGATAACACCGGTTGCGTAGTCGATTGTACCTGCATCTACGACCTCAGAACCATTGAGGTACTGAATCTTACCTTCGCCGTCGTCGAAATAGCTGTGACCAGCCTGCTCAACGATTCTGACTGTTGTCGGAACAACAGGTGCGCGAAGGAAAAGGTCGGTTAGCGGTTCGTTGTTGACATCACTACCAGAGTAGTTCTCAGTGCCTCTTGCGAGTTCGAACGGGCTTGCAGAAACCTGACCAGCCTTTACAGCACCTTTATCTTCGCCGAAGTGGAATAGAGTATATGGAATAGATGTGTGGCGAGAAGCCATCGGCTGCATTGTGCAGAACTCCGGAATCAACCAGTCAACAAGTGTTGCACGAAGCACGTTCATGTAGGTTGTCTTCTGAAGTACATCACCAGGCTGAGTAGCGCTCGGGATAATAGAAGTAGGAAGGAGACTCGAGTTGAGCGCTCTCTTCTGCAAGGCGTATGCGTTATTGAGAATCTTCTGAGCCTTAGAAAGCCCAATAGCGTCATACCCGGATAGTCCTTTGGCAGTACGACTGGAATTCAGGCTCTGAATTCCTGCCTTGCCTGCGTTTGTGTACGGCTTAAGCATAAGTATTCTCTCCTTTAGCTAAAGTTTTTGAAGTGCGAATTATATAACATCTCGCACAAAGCACTTTTACGCAACTCTGCCAGTTGACGGCTGGTGTTTGTTAGTCTGAGAGTGCTCTGTGGGAGGTTTCGCCTTGAGGCTGCGAGCTTAACCGGAACAGCATATTTGAAAGCCGGTAGTGCTACAAAGTCAAACCCAAAGAAGTCAATCGGACCTGTTGTTCGGCCTGGTACTGTGCCTGTATCGGTACATCCATCTGCACGAATGCTAACACCAGGTTTAATGCCGTGCAGATACAAATCTTTGATATATCTGCCTTCCTCGGTTGAGTCTAGAAGCTCGATTTTGCCTTTCAGCTTATTTCCTTCTCTGTGACAGTCAATTAGGAAACCAGCTTCGGTCTTGCGGAACCCCGGTGTGTTATCTGTGGGGTGCTCGATGTATGCAGGATAGACCCTGCGTGCGAGACAATCCTTGAACGTTTCATTATTCAAGAGCCAATCGATTGTTGCTCCTGAAAAAGTCAAACCGTCCTGATTAGGAATGTCAATGTCGAGAAAGTCACCACCTACGACAAACCTTCCGGTGCTTTTGTCTTGGGTCATTTCTGTAACCATCTGTAATCACCTCACTTAAATAGACGTAAAATTGTTGTCTATTCAATTTACATTATATGAACAATTGTCAGGATTGTCTGCTACTGATTAGATAAAGGGATTCTCCTCAGTTTCAGCTTCACCTTCTGCTGATTCGATAATGTCGGTTTTGTTCAGCATGCTATAGATTGCAGGGTCGATAACATCAAGCTGTCCTTTGATAGATTTAATCTTAACCTGAGAGTCGGTAACACCGATATTTTCAAGCAAAGCGATAATATCGTTAGCTCTAGAAACAGCGTTAGACTGCAGTTCAGACTTCGTTTCATCTTCAGGACCTACAGGAGGCTGCATCTTAACTTCAAACCGGTCTCTGTATTGTGGTAAGTCGTTCTTCACGAAATATTTATTCAATGCTTCGCGAATACCCTCACTATACGCATGCTGCAAGCTGATGATTTTACGATACAACCGGATGTTATTCTGCGTTAGAATTGTAGCGCCTCCAGTACCTTCTTCATCCGTAGATTGTCCTAGGTTACCTGGAGACACATCGGTGATTGAAGTGATTTTCTGTTTGTACCAATTCAAGTCGACGATGTCTCGTATGTTCACATCACCACCAAGCGTTTCTAGATTGATAACACCCTTACCGTCACGAGTAACCGTGTAAACGATTTTCTCTAATGGACCTGGGTCTGCGTAAGAAGAAGCTGAACCGGTGTTCGTGTTCGCTGCCAGCTTATGTTCCATCTGTCTCTTGAGTTGGTCAAGAAGGCGACGTTCTTCTTCCGGTGAGCAGTCACCAACTTCAAGCTGAAGAATTCGTAATAAAGCAGACTTGGTAACTCGATTAGCAACAATCGCGTCCTCAAGTAGTGACAGTATCTGTGCAGGTACATAAGCATCGATAAACAGCGGGTCACCTTGATAGATTGTATAAGGTGTTATGCCGTCTGAATCCTCAACCTCAATTTCTGATGGATATAAAGACAGATTGTAGACAATGTGTACAACAGAGTCACTTGATTGAACAGACCAAGGTTTGTTCTTGATTCTGCACCACTTGTCATATGAGGTCTCGCTGATGTTATCTTGGAGTGAGAAGTCCACGCAGAATGCAGACGGCTCATCATCATGTCTAAGTTCATAGATAATCGCCGGACTGACTGCGACGTCTGTACGGACGTCCCAATGTTGATTCGGATTTCTCTGATTTAGACTAAGAACACCTTGACTGTCATCTTTTGTTCTAGGCGTTACGAATTCGGTAGTTTTAAGGTAAAGGTTAGAGTACGTAACCAGTTCAATCATATGGCTATACGCACGCCAGTTCAACTTCCACGCCTTCATCCGCTCGTTTGCTGCTTTCGCAGCCATTATCGAAACGTCATCGTCATTGATTGGTACAGCCCAGATTACATCACCGTCAGCGTTAGCACCGGTAGCGTTCGTAGCATAGATTTCGATTGCCGGTCCTATGATAGCATCAGACTTCAATTGAGTCATGCAATTATACATCGTAGCTCTATCTTTCAGTGCAGTTGCAGATTGTTTAATCTGGTCCAGGTCAGTCAGAGCGCCGGTTAATACACGATAGTCGATATCATACAGGTCGGTTTTTCTCTTGACTTGATTAGCAGGTACTGCATTGTTATCGATAATCTGCTTTCTTCTTCGTTTGAAAAGCCCCAATGTCATTTACCTCCTTACTGTAATATTATAATACAACATCATACATTTTCTTATAGCTTGCTTGTGTTTTGCGTGGTTTCGTGAATCGTGTAATAAAGTTGTACACACTTATAATCACATACGCATGCCGTAGCGTGCTATGTAGTTCGTATATCATATAATACACCGTTAAATCAAGATAAAGAAGCACGTCGTAGTAGCACACTACGACGTGCTTCTTCTGATTTTGCTTAAATGCAGTGATACTGCATTACAGTTAGTTATTGAGAATCAGTGCATTTGTGTTAACCGGTCGAAAAATGCCCAATCATCTGAATTTCTTTCGAACGCAGTTTTGTCGCAGGCTTGTAGCCCACCAAATAGACCGTTCTTGAATGATGGTGGCATTTTATCTTCTTTTTCGTAAGAATACATCTTAAAATCATGCAGAACTGGGGTGTACGGTAACAGACTCAAATCCCATACTGCACCTGCCAAGCTATCTGAAATATCCTTCGAGCCGTTAGCGGGGTGGTCTAATTTACCAGTATGAGTATCATATTGCAGATAAATCAACTCATTTTCTAGCTTAGCGTAATGAATAAGGCTAATTCGGTGTTCCATCATCGCTTCACGCAAAGTCTTATAACCTTCAGGCGTACGGTCGAGTGAGCGTATCGCCGTGGTGAATCCTTTATCTCGCAGTATCTGGTGAGACTCTGCGGTCTGGTATGTATCTGTACTGATTATAGCGATGTTAAATCCCATACTTCGTAACCAATATAAGAAACGTCTATTTTTAGCCATACTGATTTCGGTACCTGGTGGTGCCTTAATGCCAACGGAAAATACCTGAGCGTAGACTCGTTTTTCTATTGTTCCGTCGTCAGTATCTGCCAGAACATTATCTACATAGCAAGCTCCTGATATACCGGTAATATCATTCCTTAACGATGTATCAAGATGTATAGCCATCGGTCTTGATTTATACTCCTTGGGTACTTTTTCTAGGTCGAAGAACTCTTGATATTCCATATGGTCGTTGCATCCTATTTCGAGTATTTCAGCAGAGAATGGGTTTAGTCTATCGGTATAGCACGCACTGATAATCTTATAGCTGAAGTAGCTGGTTGTACCTGGTAGTGCTTTACCAGCAAGGTCTTGTAGTGCAGTTATGATGTTGAACCGGAAATCTGATTCCAGTTCAACAGGAACGTCCAGAATCTCATATCCGAGCTGTCGGATTGATTCGAGGTCTTCTCCTTCCTCAACTACTCGAGGAGTTAGCTGTTTTGCACCGTAAGCAACCTTGAACATCTTACCAGAATATGTATCAGATGGTTTTACAACCCATAGCGGCTCGTCGACGATGAACAGTTTATCTGCATCGTTCTCTTTTCGACGTTTATCTAGATACACCTCCAAGAAGTCATCTTCAGCTTTCTTGGATGAAACCAAGAACATCTTACCCAAGAGTTTTCCGTTCCGGATGAAACGGGATTTAATTCTGGCTTTAACTGATGAGTAAGTCTGCATGATTTTAGACTTCTCCATGGTTGTATTCGAACCAGGTGCGAAGTTAACCTCGTCAAAGGAAACCACAGTTGTGCGAAATTATACGATGTTTTCCAACTCGTACACAGAAATTATGATTTGGCTTAGCGTCTATTACATCATAAACAGCTATCGGTTTCTCATGATCAATGTGCTCAATTCGAGTAATTTTCACAGTGTGACCCCTCCCTTCCTTATTTCTATATTTTATATTATTTTCTTATTTTGCTTATAGTTCCCATCAGCTCTTGATAGGTGGTGTACTTACCACCTCTGGCTAAGCCGGTTACGGTTGACATCGAGATTTTAGGATAACCGTGTTGCTTTAGATACTCGGTAAGGTCAGTACTACTTTCGAACTCTAACTCACGGTACTTCCACACAAAATTTCGTCGTGCTTTAGATATACTCTTACCTACCTCATCTCCTCTGCCTAATGTCCAACCTTGCTCGGTATAATCCTCGACTTCCTCCTCAGTGACTTTAATGTCCACACAACCCTGCTTGTGCATATAGATGTTCTTATCATTAAGTCGACCTGAAACCCAACCATCACTTAGGTAACTACTCAACTCAGATTCTGGTATTAAAGATTCTTGCTGGTCTTTATACACCCAGCATTGATTGCCTTTTATCTGATTAATCTTAAGTTTAGATAGACGTAGATGTTCACGATGCTCGTTGGTAAATCTAATTCCTTTCCTAGCTTCGCTTACTCGTCTAGAAACTAAAATGCGATATTCAGGATTAGCCCAGTATCCTTTAGACCTTTCGGACATTGCTTTTCTAAATTTCTCATGCAAATCCGTACGATATTTAGGACCGGCAACGTGATTATAGCCATAATCAGGGTTAGTAGCTTTGTGCTGATGAATATATTCATATTCTAAAGTTAGGGCGGTTTGTCTATCAAATTCTACTCTAAGAATTTCATGCTCGATATTATCCCACCCATATTTTTGAATTGCATTCCAGAACTCTTTATTGGGTTGATAGTTTTCGCCATTCCTACCCCAGCGAGCTTCAGGATTCTGGCCTGTACAGCCTATATAAACCTTACCTTCAGGGGTCGTATGTCGGTATATATGATATTTACACACGCTCTACCTCGAAATCCGCTAATTCATCGTCTTCGGTCAAATCAACTAATGCCTTGTAAGTACCGTCTATCAGCATTACCTGATGTTCTGGTGTACCTTCTATGGTCTCACCATTTTCAAGAGTTATTCTGATAGTTTTAGTAGCATACTTGGTTTTTAGCACCGGTGCTTTTACCCAAGAAAGCTGACCGCGTTCGTTCCTCTGAAGCACTGATACAGTCTTGCCTTCTAATTCTGCTAAGGACAAAACTCCTTGGTCGGTATCAATCAAAGTCGAACCGACAAGACAGAATATTTGCTGACCTAAACCGTGACTTGCTTTAGAACCTGCTTTAATAACAATATGCTTTCCAGGTACATAATATGGGTTAGAAGCTGAACCAGCAACGGTACCATGCGCTAAGAACCAAGGCGACTCCATAAGACAGGCATGAAGTCTGCCGTACCCAACGCTCTGTGCCAAGGCAACCGTAGCATTGAAGAAGAATATTGCAATCTCGTCTGTATCTGCAAATCCGAAGTATCTTTGCGGAAACTTCAGACAAAGTAGTCGATAGGTTAGGTAAGCAATTGCATAAACCGCAATTGCGGTTTTTCCAATCCCTATTGCGCCAGTCAGGGCTATCTCTTCGAACTCGGTATCACCGCCAGCGAATATCTGGCGTAACTGCTCGCGCCAGAAGGGATAAATCTGATTACCTAGATTAGTTGCTTTACCAAGATATTCAGGGTCTTCTAGAAATGTATCGATATCTACCGGAATTTCTTCATAATCCTCTAACCAGACTTTTTCATACGTTTCACTTTCACCGGTTTCACTTAACTCTTTGAGTATCTGCTGCATGGTCTCCTGCTCAGACGGTGATAATGAATTATAGATACTTCGAAAACGTTCGGGAGCTAACATGGTAAGATTTAACGTACTGCTCACCAATAACACTCCTTTCCTCAGAACTTAGGCTTACCTAGCTGCCAACCTTGTGCTAGGTAGCTATCCACTTCATCAGCCCTAATCATCTTATGTTCATCATTCCGATGAATGTGCTTTCTTCCGACATTCTTTCCTAGAAGTGCGTTGGCTCTTTTCTGGCGTGTCTCGGTCGATTGCGTTCTTCCAGATTGAGCCTTTCGGTTGGTTTCTACCCAACCTGAAGATGCGCCTTTCTCCCAGCCGGCACTTAGATAACTATCTAATTCTGCAGGCCTAACCCTACGATTAGTTTCCCCTTTATGAACCAGAATCGTTCCCCTCCGAGTCTCGCTTAACCTCCTTTTCGTTTCATCAGAGCACGTTCTTCCTTTATTTATCTCAGACAAGTGCTGCTTCATAGTTTCAGGTAAAGGTTCACCACCGAGTTCCCACCCTTGTGCAAGGAGCTCAGGTAACTCTTCTTCTTTAACATATCGATTTCTACCGTTTTTATGGATTCCTACAGCGCCTCGTTTACCTTCTGCTATTTTTCTGCCTTGTTCTTCTGGAGGTGAATACCATCCCAATTCATAGCCTTTGGATAACATCGAAGGTAGAAGCTCCGGTCGACAGGTGTAATTTAGACCGTTCTTATGAATACCAATGCGTCCACGATGGTCCTTAGCAATTTTATCTTTAGACTCCTGTCGCATAGGCGGAAGTGGTTTACCTAGACCACCCTTTCTGGTGTTATAACCATAGTCGTCATTAGCAGATTGATAGTAATCGATGTGATATTGTTCTAATTTAGAAGCTTCAAACCTACTCTCGGTAGTTGCTAGCACCTCATGCTGAATGTTCTCCCAACCGAACTGCTGGATAGCAGCCCAGATTTTAGCTGCGTCTTTATAACCTTCACCGTTTCTACCGAAACGCCAATCAAGGCGCTGTGCAGTACATCCAACATACACCTTATTGTTCGGAAATCGATGAATATAAATCGTATACATAACTCACTTCTCTCCCTTCTTACGACGAAACGACTTGACTTCATAGGTTTCGCGGTCTATGTGTACCGTAGGCATCTGTCTGCCACGAGTGATGATAAGGAGCAAGGAGGACTCATTTTCAGGGTCCTCCTTGACATCTACGGTTAGCACATCCTGATAGAGAGAACGAGCAGCTTTTTCAGCTTCTTTCCGTTCTTTCTTTGAAATCATTTTGTTTCCACCTCAGGATTCAGATAAGCATTGATATCTGCACCAATTGCGTACAGGTCAGCAACCCAATCAAGAAGCTGCTTGGTATTGTCTTGTGACTCACCTGATGTTTCGCTAAGCGGTGTTTCCAGTCTCGCTTCAACAGACGCAGCAAGCTGTTGGGCTTGGTCAGTAAGATTCTGGGAGATTGTGAGCAAGAGCTCACGGTCGACTCCCATCGAGCTGTTAAGTTTAGTAGAAGCTGTGGTTTTCACTGCTGATGTCTGTGTCTTGGTATTGTAGCGAACCATAATTCTTAACCTCCTGTTCAAGTCTTGGATGACTCTGTTCGACAGCGTCATCTTTGATATTATCGATGTACTGATGCATAAAGTTTTCCAGCGGCTCGCAGATTTTCTTGTTACCGCGAAATGAGTGGTACAAATCTTCAAGCTTGTAAGTGATATTCTCACCAGCTGCTAATGCTTTCAGACACTGACCAATCTGAACAGTCTGTGTTTGTGTTAGCAAAGCATCTACGCAAGAAAAGATACGATATAGCTCATTGTACCAGTCTTTCGGCTTATACCGCTCCTGCAAGAAGTCCTTTGGCTTTGAGTTCATTTAACCACCTCCGCTTTAAATCATCTGGTGTCATTCCTACTGGTATCTCTTGAACAGCAAAGTGATTAGACCATAGAACTTTTCTGGGATATGCTTTACAACAGCCCCAATATCCCATAAGCTGTTTCAGAGCGGTGTATGACATATTTCGATAATATACCTTATCTTCATATACCCATTCCTCATCAGGGGAATTGACAGTGACGACAAGTTTATCGATGTACTTGAAATAATCATTTAGGACATTTATTGGTAATTGCCCTATCCAATCGATTGTGGATATTCCTATAATCATCCTTTGACCCTCCTTCAGGACGAGTACTCAGGAATTTGGAGCACTCGGTGATATAGTTCTCGGTAGCGTCAACTCTCGTTCGGCTTAATTGTAGAAGTGTTCTCAGAAGAGCATAATCTGTCGACAAGCCTATCCACCTCCTTGAGTTGAAGAGTACCCAGAACTTCTTTAGTTGCGTCTTTTCTTGACATTGTCCTCATCTTAATGACAATTTCTTTTGCTGCGAATACAGCAAGTAGCTCAAACAGTGACGGGAATTTCACTGGTTGATTAGGAAACACAGCACATAGGTGTGTGAACCCTTGTACACCCACACAAGCAATTACCGGTGCCCAAGCCGAAACATCGAGTTTATACTCATCTGGTAGCGAACCTAATATCTCTATCAGGTCATCTGAGCTCCAGTTTTCTGTGAATCGGTCGAGGTATTGGTACATAGTTTTGCCAACTCCTTTGCAGCATCACGAATGTTCTGCCGCTCTTTAGATGTAAGTTCTGTTTGCTGAGCATCTTCAATCGTGTCGAATATGATAGCATCTTGAACATCGATAGGTATATCGATATTTTTAGTCGCCTGTTGTAAAGACATGAGCAGTTGGGTATACATCGGAATGTATTGAGCGTCATGTTCTACATCAGACTGCATTAGAGCATCAATAGCATATTCCAGCTTGTTGGTGAGTTTGTCAGTAATCCGGTTAAAGCGCAGCAGACGTAGTTCCTTGTTCCGCTCTTTAAGCTGCTGGATTAACTTCAGCCTTGTACCCGGCTGAATAGCTCTAATTGCTTCAGTGTCGCTGATAAGCAAATGATATATGAGCTGATTGTTTCGTTCAACCCAAGCCTGCAGTCCTTGATAAGATTCATCTGACTTAGGTAACTCAATCGGTTGACTTGTTCCATAGTTAAAGACGTCAGCATAGTTCTTTACGATTGCTTCATATTTCGGATTACTCATCGACCTCACCTACATTACCTAAGTCGCATTCTGGTTCTGAATAGGAATCAGTTACAATGTCGAAACCAACACGCTTACCGGAAATTTCCGGATTTGTGAATTCAACGTGACCAAGACTTTTCAGAATTTCTTCAAGTCTCTTAGCAGTCTCTTTCTTAACCGACTCTTCGAATTCGAACACAATAGACTGGTCTTTGTTAATGAACACACGAGTCATCTTGGGGATATCACCGTGAATTCTGATGTTGTAGTAGAGTGTGCGAAGCATGGTAGCGTCGAAATACGACGGGTATATAGCTTGATGAACTGGCAGTGACTCGTGGAAGTTAGGGCAAAGACTTGAATTCAACGAAGGTGCTTTTCCATCGAGTTTTCGGATAGTGTTCCGAGATTTCTCGCTAAATAGTTGCATGAAGGCACCTGGGTCTACTCTGTTCTGTCTTGCACAGTCGAGTCTCATAATCTTACCGAACATGGTTAATCCTCCCTTCTATTAGTCTGAGCATCGAGTATGCTTTGGATATTCATTGGCAAGCTGAGCCACGAAAAGTCTAAAGCAGTATTTTTGGCTAAATCCACTTCCATAATATCACCGCCGAAATTCTTTATCGGCGGTGGATATTGTCTAAGCAACTCTGGTGTTCTATTTTCATCGAACAGTACAACTATATGCGTATGTCTCTCCACACAACCACGAATTCGACAGTTTCCTGTCAAGACCGTGGAATTAGACTGAACCTTATGCTTTTTGATACACCAACGAATTGTAGTATATCCCAGAGTTAAAGCCGATTGTAGATAATTAAGAGTTGCTTGGTTTATAATCGGGTTGACCTTAAATCTGATATCAAAACCCCATTGGCGTAAGCCTCTCAGGATTTCTTCAGTTCGCAGAAAGGCATCATCATCATAGTCAACGATTGTACCAGAAGCAGACGTAAAAGCCGCAAATACTACACCGAAAGCAGGATGAATTACCTGAATCCTTCCACCCTCAAGGACGTGAGAATTCACGAACTGAGTATATCTGATTTTTAGTGACTTATCGACATTGCTAACGCAATTCGTTGCTTGTCTCCAATTATCGATAGCATAATATTTTGGCTTTAGGGCGTCCATAATTATTGCACCTTAGGAGCGTAGGAACCATCAATCTGAAGATTATGGAATCCTCCTGTGGTTTTGATAGGTACACCAACCCAGGTACCTTGATTTTCATCCCAGAATACCAAGATAGTACCGTTCGGTGCAAGTACCGTGAATGCAGCACCCAGTTTGCGAACCTGTTTGTAGTCAGGATTGTCTTTGAGAATTCTTTCGATTTCAACCTCTGACTTTCCAGAAAGGTCTTTGGTATGGATTGTACCGTCGCAATTCAAGTTGCTCAGCTTGATGTTAACCATTGTTAGTTTCCTCCTTTGTGAATATCGTAGGTAGTGTAAACGCTGTCTTGGGAGTTACAAAAGTCAAAGAGTTGAAATCTTTGAGGAATAGACTCCTGATTTTGCCTGCGGGGATAGATTCTAGATACCAGCCATTTATAGGCGGGTTATCGTCGACTGAATACCACCCCTTGCAGACGCTCCAACGCTGGGTAGTCTGATTGTCAAGATAGATTTCATCACCAACCGTAAGTGACTGGTCAAGGTCAGGCACATACAGAAAATCTCTATCGGTTATCAGCGTAACCCGGTTACCTAGATAGCTATTACCACCAGCATCAGATACCTGTGCCACAACCGTATCTAAGACAGATATGCTCGTTACGTCGATTTGAGTACCAGTGTTCTCGTCGACACCATATAGAACATTCTTCATGATATCCTCCTTTCAGCGTTATTTCTGACCTAGATTTGCTCTAGACGGATTAGCAAACTCAGAACTATTCAGCGAAATTACATTATCAGAATTTAATCTTTCTTCTGCATACTTCAGTCGTTCGTAGTCTTTGAGAAGCTGAGCCGCCTGCTCTAGGTCGTCTTTAGATACAATAGCATAATCGTCTTGATTCGCTTTCACCTCAAATGAGGAAATTAGCTGACTAAGATTTTTCACCGATTGTCACTTCCTTTCGGTATATTCATATTATACACGAATGGGTGTAGGGACATCGAAGTTATGCTATTTAATCTAATATATAGAAATAAATCAATTATAGGTAATGCCGGTTAGGTTCGGATACTTCTTGTGAATGGCTTTATACTGTTCTTGACCTCCTACCCAGATAGTGCAAGCATCCGGTACACCTGTGAATATATCAGGTTGGTCGATTATCGGTGAAGCATTAACCACCTTGGTAAAGTCAATCGATGATACATCAATGTAATCGAGATTAGTGCAGTTCTTGAATAAACCTTCCACCGTATCTACTTTATCTAGACAACAGGAACCTAAATCAACTCGCTCTAGAGCAGAGTCATCAGCAAACATATAACTGATGTCGGTTGTGCTGTGTGTGTCAAGTAACGGTAGTCCTACAATATTCTGTAGCAAGCTATTAGCAGCTAACGCATAACTAAAGGTTGTTACATTACCTGTATAAACGTGTTCAAGATTTAAACTCGTAGCACGCTGTTGGTAAAACAAGTGTGACGCGGTGATGAAATCGGTAGCGTCAGTCACAGTCCAAATCTCACAATCTTTATACCAGGTATCAGTAGGAACTGCTTGGACTGAATTGACGTCTGCATAGTACGTTGTCTGTGACGTAGAAGCAGTTGCTGAGGGATATCCCACAATGCGGTATGGTTTAGAAAAATCAGTGTTATAAGCTGCCTCTAATTTCTTCAGTCTGGCTAAGAAACCACCAGGTAGTATACCAGCTTGGTATTCTCGTGCTACTGGTATTAAACCTGTCATAGTTATTCTAGAATTCGTAACCGGATTAAAGGCAGTCATCTGAGTTTCTACTCCATCGTAGTTGGATTGATATCCGATACCTATACCATAGTGTCTATTAAGTGGTATAGCTAAATCCACCTTATTCAGAATTCTGTAACGAATTCTAAAGGTAGTTGAAGGACGAACGTCAGCATATAGATACAGCTTTCTGTTCCTCGTTTCGACAGCGGTGATGCTCTTGAATGCTCTGTATTGAGCTTGACGCTCAGCTTCTGTAGCGTTATACGAATAAATCAGCTGAATTACGGGAACTGTGTCATCTTTGAGATTGTAGTACGGAGTTTCCCAACTATATTGCGTACCGTAGACATACCAATCTGAATTTATGACATTGGCATATATAGGGTCTCCTGCTTGGTGATATGATGGGTAGACATTGATAAAATCATCCACATCGGTAAATACCAACTCTACCGTAGGTGATACCTGACTAACCTTGAACAGCATACTATCTGACCTCCTTATTGGGTTTAATTTTGCTTAAATGCAATGTAGTGCGATGTATATTGTATTATATCAAACCACTGCATTTAAGCTATACCGGTTATAAAAATAGGGCGATTCAACCGAACCGCCCTAACCTTAATCGAGTTTGAAGTATCTGCTAAGAATTTTCTGCTTAGCTGGAGTTACCATATAGTCACTGGAAGAAGTCACCGGAATCATCTCCGGCTGCGGTGCTTCCCATACCTTCATCTTCAGATTCAGCTTCTCCTGTTTCTTCATTTCCCGACTCTTCTGTAGTTTCTTCTGTTCCTTCTTCGGTCGGTTCCTCGAATGACTCATCTTCAATCACCTCAGGTTTTCGAGAAGTAACATCCAGCACCGCGACTTGGACAAACTCTGCGGGATAGGTATCAGAATCTGTAAGTTGGATTTTCTTGGATTTCGGATTATAGAGTAGAACAGCTTTCTTAAGGTCAAGTGAGCTTCCGTCCTCCAATGTGATAATAGAGTCTACGTCTTGCATGAACTGCTCGTCAACCTCACTATCATACTGACTGGGGCTGATATTAGCAGAAGCATTAACCTTGAATCGTCTCAAAATCGCTCACCTCCTAGGTCACGAAGACCTGAATAATTATCAAGTCTATGGATTAGAGAAGCAGTCAACCTTTGATACTGATACCTACGATTGTTTCTTATCTTCCTCCAAAAGTACTTACCTTTAGAGCCAGCTTTGTATAAGCCTTTGGCTACACGCAGTGGTACATCGAAGTAGGTATAAACAGAACCATCTTTGAAACGAATCCAAAGTTGCTCCTTCTCAACCTTGTAGACCATCCCGTCGATATTAGACGATTGAAAGTTAGTATACATCTGTTCTTTCTCACGTTCTGCACCGGTGTGCTTTCTGGTGAATGGGTTGGCTTGTGACTTAGCCTTGCAATTTAGTCTTAGCACCGTTACCCCTACTTCCTGTATAATCTAATGACTCTAGGTCACCGTATCGTATTGTCGTTGCTTCTTCGAATGTCAGGTACTTCCAGACAAAATCATACGGACGAGCTACCGACGGTATATTGCCCATATTATATATTTCGTCTTCCCAGAAGTAATCGAACGCAAACTGGTCATCCGGTGCTACATCCATCCAATGTAAGCAGCACTGTCTGATACGTCTCTCTATTCGTTCTTTACTCCTTGGCGGTCTAGCACCTTGTACATCTGAAATATGGTCTTGAAAATACCAAAGTACCCAGTCTGCAGCGGCTTCAAAGGTAGGATATATCTGACGTAGATTACCCCACGGTGTGTACCTACCTATAGGGCGATTCGTAATACGCCGCATCGCTTCTTTATCAGCTTCTTTGTATATCTTCCAGTGTTCATTCTTTAAACCCAGTCTATAAGGAATAGCTGGTTCATTACTGAAATTCCACTTTGTAACGTCGTACTGGTAGGTAAGGTCAGTTATACCTAAGAATTTCTGGCGATATACTTCATTACGAACACTGATTATATGTCTGCGATATTTTTGATAGGGAGTTAAGGTAGAGAATCTCTCTCGACTCATCCACCTCAGTTTCCATCGTATCTTATCCTTCTGAAGCGAATTCTGCATTAAGGGCTGCATTAGTCTTCCTCCTTAAGGTCCTTACCAGGAATCTGGTTGAGTTTCCACTCGTAACCATAAGCCGATTTGGTATCATCGCAACCATAAACTGCGAATTGAATTCTCTTGTATATGCTTTCGTCCTTTGCCTTCGTCTTGGTGTGGGATTTTACCCATTCAACGGCGTCCCACATATCGTGATATGTCTGTTTGGCAACACCATCTTCCAGACGTTGAACGTGATACTCTAGAGTACCTTCAGAAATACGCTCTTTAGCTTCTTCTGTATGTTCATGATGGGCGAAAGTGGAGTTGAGAGAGTTCTTAATAAGAATCCTTATCATACAGCCCCACCGGCCTTTCTTACTGTTCGGGGAATCTGAACTTGATATCCTTATCGATTGCTGCCTTGCAATCATCGATTGTCTTGTAGACGTGTGGCGAGAATTTACCATAAGGGCTTACTGCGATATACCCTCCTGATTTTTCTCCACCTGTAATAAGGTAGTCCTTGTATCTCATAGCACCTTCGTCGACGACACCACCGTCATTCGGGTCTACTTCAGAACTGTTCAGAGAGTCGTCATAGACAATGACTGAAAATCCATCTTCAAGTGGCTTTATACCAGAAAGCTGAATGCCAAACTCTGCAGCAATTGGCTCAATCTCAGTCGGTTCCATTCCACGAACAATAATCTTATATCCTGATTCTCCACCTTCTGTGGTAGGTACTGTACTTACCTGTTTTGCTTCTTCTTTGATTTTATCAACGAGTAGCTTCAATGCAGGATTGTCGTGTACCGAACTATTCAATTCAGACTTTCTAGAAGAATCCATCTTGACTTCGTCATTCATATCGCAGACGGTAGTCCAGACACACCCCGGATACTCAACCTCGAACTGTTCTTGAATTGCTTCGTATAAGTCCAGGCCCTTAAGATTACCACTGACTGTGACTATTGCTGGCTTCCTGATTTCATTTCCGTTCTCGTCTTCATAGTACACCTGGAACTGCTGCTTAGGCTTGTTCACATCAGCAGTACTCGGTTCAAGTGAACTGTCCATACGCTTCTTTGTCGAAGTACGAACGAAATCCTGAGAAATCGCCACATCACCGATAGAACAATCAAGGGAGCTATCGATATCGTCGAAATTCTCAGAGTCGAGAGGGTCATAGTCTCCGAGGATAACTTGCATGATTTCGTCGACAATTAGCAGGTCTTCGGCAGCCTGCGTAACATCTACAAGGGCTTCATGCTCATCGACATTTGCCAACAGCTCCCTTAGCGAACCTTCTGCATCACCGAACATTTTTTCCTTAACCTGGTCGTCGTAGTCAAGGTCTTCGATAGCCTTTACGATATCAACCAGCATTTCATGCTCGTCGATGTTTGACGCCGTTTCCTTCACTACATTGTCAGTTTTGCAGTTTAATTCATTTATTTTTTTTTTAGACGAGTCGATTTCCTGGTCACCTTCGCACACGCACGGGTCCTGACCACATTCAGGGCAAGCATTACCAGCAGGAAGCGCTGCCTGAGCAGCATCAGCGACTACGACAAATCCTTCAGGAATTTTGTCTTCTTCAGTTTCCTTAACAAAGAGTGCGAGCTCGTTAGTATCAGGATTCTGAATAATCTTGATATCGCTGAGGGCAACCTCATTACCCGATTCGGTAGTAATCATTGATACTTCATCGTTTTCTGAAGAGTTGAGCTTCTTAGAACTGTTGACCGGAATAAGGTCTCCACCTTCATCCCAGATGTATACACCATCGTCGGTTTCAACAAGAACGTCCTTACCAGTAGCAGCGTAATCATCAGATTTTAGGAATCCAAGAACATTATATCCTTGATTTTCCCAATCATTGATGAAGCTCTGCAGTTCCTCAACTGAAATACCATCGCTGAATGCGAGCTCTTCTTCAGAGATAGGGTGGTAATCGAAACCACCAAATCTGCGAGAGCTGTTCAGCTTGGTGTTACGAAGGCGATGATTTCTATTCACAGACTTTGCTGCAGAATGAATCTGAGTTCTCATCTTCGCAACCGGTTTAGTTACATTTACCATTGTGATTACTCCTTTCGGTTATTGAAATAATAGTATATCTCGAGATAGACTATTTATAGAAGCCTGTCGTTGCTTCTATATGTTCTATTATACATAGGACTATCAAGTTATCTGCTTATATCCTGGATTCCATCCTTTCTGAATGTAGGTATCGAACTGACTCTCTGGTACGTGCTTGATTACTCCGTCCTTATTAACGACACGCCTATTTCTGCGAGACTCCGAGAGTTTCGCATAGCTTCTTGGTGAATCACTCTTGAATCGATTGAAACCGAAACGAATGTTCGTAGTCTGATACTCTCTTATATATCGAGCTTCTAAATCACAAGCTAACTGAGCTGCGTTAATCTGAGACTTAGGTACCGTAGCTAATATTTCGTACTTAAAAGAATCCCATCCAAATCTCTCAATAGCCTTCCAGAAACAGCTACAATGTTTATAGCCAGAACCACCGTTCCCTGCCCGCTCAGCTCGTTGGGAACCTGTTTTACCGATATAACGTCTACCGTCTGGTGCGATATACGCATAAATTGTATAGCAGTCGCACTTAAGATATGCCATATCTGACCTCCTTTATTTTTTATAGTACCTATATTATAACATATTTCTGTTGATTCTACGAAGTTATAATAAAAACGGTTTTGCTTAAATGCTATGACACTGCGTTATACGTTACACATACACACCATGCATTTAAGCAAAACCAAATGGAATTATGGACTTTTCGTGGTTTTATACGCCAGTAGAGCCGAAACCTCCTTCACCTCTGCTCGTGCCAGAAAGTTCAGCTACCTCTTCGAAGTCTGCTCGAGTAATTCCGATAACGACGAGTTGAGCAATGCGGTCTCCGTCTTTGATGTGGACAGGGAACTGACCATGATTGACCAGAGGTACAATAATTTCGCCACGGTAATCAGAATCAACCAGTCCGATTGAGTTGATAAGAGTTATACCTTGCTTGGTCGCAAGACCTGAACGCGGAAATAAGCAAAGAGCTACATCATTTTCTTCAGGTGCAGCACAGATTCCTGTAGATACTTTCTGAATCTGACCTGGATTGATTACAAGCTCTCCTTCCGGAATATCTGCGTATATGTCATACCCAGCGGCTTGAGCTGAACCCTGGGTAGGTAGCGTAGCAGTCTCTCTAAGTTTCTTGATACGAATTTTCATGCTGGAAACCCTCCTTAGATATATCTTTCGAAACGATACTTCTGCTTGATGTTCGGGTATCTTTCATGGTCTACCTCAGACATGAACATATCAAGCGGGCGAGCTGCAACGTCGACACCCCCGAGACACGGAGGATTGAAGAGTGGCTTATACAGCACGAGAATTTCACCTGTCTCTGTGTGCTTAGCCGTGCCGATAAGTACATACAGATACTGAGTGCTGCTCTGGTCTTCTACAGTTTCACGTTTGAAATGGCGAATGACGTCGCCAACCTTAAATCTTTCATTGAACATAACTATTAAACTCCTTCTGTTTAATTTTAAGATATCTTGAACAGGTTTCTGTCAAGTCTATCAGCCTCTTGAATAAAGACTGATTGGTTATAGGTAACCCACGACCTAGACTGACTTAACCTGATTCGCACGTACACCATGAGGAATAGAAACATGCTTACATGCTTTTATCTATTATAAATACCGGTATCAAAGTGTTCTATCAGCGAAGACTTCACCAATACCCTTGATTACTTCCTGAATAAACGGGTCCCGAATCTGGTCATATACGGTAGCACCTTTGGCATTACCGATAAGATTCTGAAACTGTGATTTAGGCATTGCCATAAAACCAGCAAGTGCATTTCGGAATGATTGACCTGAATGCTGAGAACGAAGGTATGCCTCGATTTCATCAGCACCAGCTTTCGCAAGACTGTTGATACCCAGACCAACGAGAATCTGTGCTAATGTCATCGACTTTTTAGATGCATCAACTCTTTGCATATAGGTATTCATCTTTGCTCTGCCGTTACCAGGAAGCGTAAGCACATCGATAGGCTTGATTTTATAGAAGTCAGCTGGTGTCTGAAGTTTACCTCTATCAAAGAGTGCGGTTACCAAGCTTCCAGCGACACCCTTGAAATTACCGACTTTTTTGTCAGTCCAGCCGTTCAAACGAGCCAGCAGTTTCTCCTTGCACTTGATATTTGTACAGATACCTGGTTCTGAAATACCGGTAAGTAATGAACCACAAGCGGGGCAAACCGTAGGCTTAGGAATCGGAATAGATTCTGGAGTATGTCTTGTGGACTTGATTGCAGGGATGATGTCACCTGCTTTATACACGACAACCACATCGTTAATCTGGATATCGAGTTCCTGGATTCTTCCCCAGTTATGCAGTGTAGCTTTGGTAATGGTGCTACCCATGACATTAACCGGCTCGAGAATAGCTACTGGATTGAGCTTACCGGTTGCGCCTACCTGCCATTCAACATCCTTAAGATTAGTTTCTTTTTCCTGTGCAGGGAATTTATAAGCAATAGCCCATCTCGGTACTACACCATTATCACCAAGCTGCTCTCTGAGTGCAAGATTGTCGAGTTTGAGAACCATGCCATCAATCGGAATATCCTCCGCTTCACGCTTTGCTTGAACCTCAGAGATAACTACCGATACGTCTTCACCTGTACTTACTTCCCAATGAGTTACGGGACTGAAGCCCCATAGAGCTAATGTTTGCAAGCACTTGCTGTGCGTATCCAGGGTACCTACAGCTGACGGAATGTCGCTGATAGTCTTGGGATTTTCAAGATTGAATACCCTACAAGAAAGGTAAGCAGCTCTTTCTGGTTCGCTGTCTCTTTTGAAAATACCAACAGCTGTATTTCGAGGATTTGCTTGCTTTCCATATTTCTTACAATAGTCCTTAAATCGAGACTTCAGCATGAATACTTCACCACGGACGACGACTTCGTCTGCACAGTCGATTGTCTTAGGGATATCGGCAATATACTGAGCAGCGGTGATACGCTCTACACCTTTCTTACCGTCACCTCTGGTCGATGCAGAAACGAGCTTACCATCTCTGTAGATAAGCTGAACTGACAAACCGTCAAGTTTATACTCTTGGAGTACCTTTGACACATTCTTATGCTTATTCAGGAACTCTTTAGCGTCGTCGACGGTAAATACATCGAGAAGGCTGAGCATCGCAACCGGATGCACAACATCACCATCACCCATATCGGGATTTACCGACTGTGTCGGACTGTTCTCAGCAGCTCGATGATACTTCTCGTACTCGTAGATGTCTGCCATATAGCTATCATACAGCTCATCAGAAATACCGGTTAAAGCACCCTGAATGTAGAGCAAACGAGCGTCGTTCACGACTTTGATAAGTTCATGATATCTTTCTTCTGTTATCATTTTAACCTCCTAGATTTAGAGCTTCACGCTCTTTTTATTTTCAACAATGCGAAATCAAGACAGCTCTTTCTAGATAACTGCTCACACAGACTTCAACATCGTAATAGACATAATAGATGTGCATTTCAACATTCACATTATTGATATACGTCTTAGATAAGATGTATATCACGAACTGCTTTATACAAGACAACTCCTATTTGTCATTACATTCAATATTATAACATACGAGAAGTGCGGTATACGAAGTTTCATTACAGAAATTGCTTATAGATAGGGTCTAATCGGTCATTGATGAAGTCACATTGGTGACACTTAAAATCAATAATTTTCTGAATTATCTCTTCTTCCGAATCATAGATAGATGCTGCTTTAGGACAGAGGTCAGACTCACCTAAGCTGATACTACCATCAATCCTGATAGTAGGCGTGCAATAGAAGTGAGCCATGAGAAGCTGTTCGACAATTAAACCGATTGACGGATTCGTTATCTGTTTGGTAACTGCTCTCACATTGAAGCACTTAGACGCTTTCGCCTTCCAGGGTAGGTTATTATCTAGAGCTCTGCCCTGTGGGTATATCTGAGCAACGCACTGGTCGCACAGGATAAACCCTGGTTCACGCCAGAGCTTCTTATGTAACGGTAACTTTTTTGGATAGTACCTGGAGTCTGTAGATACCTGCCAGAACACCTTCGTGTATGGTGTTCCAGCTGCAATTCGTTTAGCAGCATCAGGATGTTCCAAACACCAGAATCCGTTCGTCGTAATGGTAATTGCCGACCAATTCTTCTCTTCAGAAAACCTAATTAACATTCTATTCATAAGCCGTTCGAAGTCAGGATGTTCGGTTGGTTCCCCGCCTGACACAACGACGTGCTTGTAAGCTTTGTTCCTGATTAGAAACTCAAGAACATCGTTGAGTGTGTCTAAAGTCATGTGTTCACCTTCAGGTGTCGAACGGTTCATACAGTGATTACAACCCAGTGAGCATTTTTCGGTTAATTTCAGCAGCATTAGGAGCTCCTTTCGGTTTTACGCAAGGCTGCCATCCGAGAATATCGACAATGTCGACATAATAGGAATCGCAGTCGAAATCTTGGTCATTGCTTCACACCCTGCATTTCGAGCAATCTGTCTTTGCTCATCGATATAAGATTGAAGCATATATTCCGGAATTTCTTTACCATTTGTCTGCATCATCTACACCTCCTCTGAACAATTCTAAAGCCTTTTCAGCAAGCATCTCAGCAGTTCGATGACTAATCGCCCAGCTCATATACTTTCTGTGACAGTCTTCGCAAAAGTCAGGGTCGATGTCGTCGCACGGGTCGTTACCTCGGCAAGTATTACAGTAGACTATGTCTAATGTAGACATCAGATACTGCGTAAATTTCTCCGTGAAGTTAGTAGCAAGCACAGGAACCACTCTAGTTTGAAGTTCGTCTGTAGTCTTACGCATACAGCTATAAGCTGCTTGCAAGTCTTCAGGTGTTCCATCAGCGATGTGTGTAAAGACTGACAGTCGCTCGGTGTTATCCAGTTTCTCCTGCTCATTTTGTGCGTCGATGTGTTCCTTTAGATAAGCATCAATATCGTTAAGAAGACGGTAACCATCATAGTCTGCACAATTATAGTGTGCAGTTACAAACATCGCATCAGAATTATCACCATCTCGGACATTTGCCAGAAACTCTTTAGTTGCCTTCAGAAGTGTCAGTGCTTTCGGTTCTTCCATCACTATCATCTCCTTCCACAATCAGTTCACCTTCAACCAGATAGGTACCACAAGTATCGCAATAACCATTGCTGTCATCCTCTAGATAAATCCATCCTCCGCATTTAGGGCAGACCATCCTGTCTAATGCTTCGGTATCCTTCTTTCTAACAGCCATCAAGGCAGCTGTTAGAAACCCAGCCCAATATGAGAATAGGCATCCTCCTGCTCCGATCAGAAACCACTTAATCATTTCTCTTCCTGAACCTCCTTCTTTTTCTTGCGAGCGATTGCAGAATTGACGATACTGTCTAACTCACTTCGAGTTAACCCTGCATAATTGTCGAGGTCAAGCTGCTTCTTAGATATACCAAGCTGAGCAAGTTTCTGCTGAAGCTTCTTGATTTCATACCACTCTGCGTCGTACATAATTATCCTCCTTATCTTAATCTATCCCAGAACTCTTTAGAAGTAATCTGGTATATTTTAGTTAGTTCGTAGGCATCTGTTATGACTACTTCTCAGGTTGCCCATGAATAGATACCGCAATCACCAGGCTCGAATAAACTCAGGATGCGGTCTCCGTCGAATTCCTTGTGCATAGGAAACCTCCTTGTGTATTATTGTACCTACATTATAACACAAGATAACCATGATTACGAAGTTAATCCCCATAATAGCCAACTTCAGTCAGGTCTCTCTGTCTAACCAGATGTAACTCGTCATCGTGGTCTTCTACCAACCAGATGTTGTCATCACCGAATGTTTCGCAGACAGTTCTAACCTGAGCGACCAGTAGAACATATCCATACTTTTCGGTGATAGCAGAGTCACCCGATTCTGGTTCGCCATCTCTTAGATAAAAACTACTCATCTGATTCCTCCTTACCAGAATTGATATTTAGCTGAATATCTTTCGAAAGGTTATGAGACTTGATAATTTTACCAAGAACCCTTCTGCCAGGTCACTTCTTTTACCTCCGTTTGTGTACACCTTTATATACCTGATTCCAGCAAGCGATGCAGGTATCGGGATTACCCGCTTCATCAGACGAGCAGTCAAGATTGCAATTATAATCTTCCGAGAATGGTGAGTAATCACTCGGACATCCAGCCACACCTCCTTGTGCAGAATCGATAATAGCCAGAGGAATTCTGTCTTCTATTATCTGACGTAAGGTCTTACCCAAGAGCTCTGGATGGGGCTCCTCGATTCGCTCACTCATGGATGGAACCCATCTCTTGTCATAAGGAATGGTATTGACTTTCTTGTCATCGTCGTAGATATCAATCCAAGCTTCAACTAAGCGGTAGTGATAATGGTTTTCCCAGATTTCGAACTGTTCTTCAGCTTTACACAGCAGTTCTAGATTATCCTGAATAGATAAAGTCTGACCATCCTTGGTTTCAGCCATAGGAGCATAGGTATAATGTTCACTCATGATAGTCCTCCTCTGCATAACGAAACATCGGCTCGAATCCGCATTCATGCGCATCAGGCTTAGGGTCGAGCGATACCAGGAATCTGGCATAATCGGTAGGTGCAGGGTGGTAGTAGACAGAGTAGCCCTTAGCAAAGAGTTTCTTTAAGGACTGCTCGATTCCTGAATACTCTTCATTCACGTTAATCATAAATTCACCAACCACATCAAGTGTCTTGACACGATTAAATAGCTTCTTCTGACCTTCCTTGTCTATGTGCAGCTTCTGAGTTGAACGTTTAGTCTTTTCTCGTCTGCGTCTAAGTATTTTTGCAGAAAATAGCATATTATTCCTCCTCTTTCTGTTCGATTAAACCCATAGAACGACTTCACTCTAGAATCTTGTTTTCCTTGAGCTGAAACAATTCGATACGCAACGTACCTTACCAATCTGTGTTCTACGCTTATCGTACCCACATTATAACATATTACAGCACGCAGCACGAAGTTATTTCCACACAGAACGCTTGTTCACAGCTTCTACAACCTTCTTGTATAGCTTAAAGTGCTTCAGCACTTGACTGGTCTTTTCTTCTAGCAGTTTCTTCAGAGCCTGTCTGAGCGTACGCTGTTCTGGTATGATGTAATACTCTTGATACTGACAATGCACAACCATCTTTGCAATCTTATCAATAATATCAGAGTCCGCTGCAGGTCCTAGCATAAGATTTACGTCGACGAAGTCAACAGCAATATTAAATCCGTGCCATTTCTGCAAGATGTTGAAGACGTAATCTACATCAATCTTATTATAAAAGAACAGCAGAATGCCGAAATGATTGTCGTATACTTCAGAGTTTCTGATTGAAACATCCAAGCGTCCCTTAGAGTAGATGGGCTTCTCTCGATACTGTTCACAACTGCCGTTCGAATTCAGTGTGATATTTTCCAGAGTGCAGATACCCATATCCTCTTTCTCAGAATGCCCAGACGCTTTGCAAAATACATCCGACATATTACACCTCCTTATCTGAGCTTTATCCGAGCGAACACAGCCTTGAACTTCTTAAACTCGTAGACTTTGCGTTTCTTTACGAATTTTGCCACAGTTCCATCAGAATACTGATAACAGCCCTTGCTGTCTATCCGAACGTCACCGAGCATGTCGCACAGCAGTGTAACCAGTGCGTCTGGGTTTTCTATCGAGAATACGTGAATGCCGTCGATATTACCTTCGTACTCACAGGTAGGAATCTCGGTGAGCAAATCTAGACAATTCAACCTAGAATACGCATTTAGCGTTGCGACTACATCAGTCATCTAACCGTCTCCTTTTATTGTATTACTGTACCTATATTATAACACAATCACGTTGCGCATACGAAGTTGCTAACCACAGCAATAGGCCCTGAACAAGCAGGGCCTATCTATTTAGGTTATCGGGTTCTGATACGCAGACCTAGGTATTGATTTGTAGGAGTCACTCGACTTCTCATTCTTATCTGCATAGACATGAACTGGTACGTCAGGATGCTTCTGCCTGAAATCTTGAACCTCTTTGCTCGAATACTGAGACCTTGGTACTATAATGCCGATAATTGCTTTCTTGGTAGCAGGTATATACTCGCCTGGCTTTGCATTGGGTAGCAGAATCCGGTCTTCGGATTCGTACTCTAGCATGCCTAGCTTATTCATTATCTTCTGTATGGTTATGGGTAACTTCTGAAACGAAGTTCCTTCAGGTAGCTTACCATAAACCCGCCAACCTTCTTGTTCATTACCGCTAATCTTTAGATTAGGCGCAATTTCTTGAAGTTGCTTGAGAGCTTCCATAATAGCTTGATAACTGGTATCACCTTTATCTTCCAGGTACACAGGTTCCGCCCCGTCAGCCCAGATTTTTGTCGCGTTACCTGCTCTAGATTTCTTCTGATGTGATTGACGTCCTTGAATACGTCTGCGGATAATTCGAAAGGCGTCTTCAAGAATATCTTGAACTATCTGAGGCTGTGCTTTGGTGTCTGATAAATTAACGGTTTTCAGATATTGGTCTACCTGCATATTCGCATTATCGATAGGTGTGTTATGCTCAAAGTCGAGTTTGTCTAGACTTGCTATCTGATTAAGGTAATCTTCCTTAGAAATGCCTTCCGAGAAACTAGGTAGGTAAGGCATATCCTCGAGAATGACGGATTCCTCATCAGTATAATAGTCATCGGTATCTACAGTATCTTCTGGGTAGAAAAATCGTATTCTAGCGCGAGCAGTTGCAGCACCATGAACTCTCCAATTCGTTACTATATCCAAGGTGACCTTTTCTGGTAGCCAATTTTTAGGCAGTTCTTGAATGTTCGAATTTACTCTGCGGATATTTATCTGGAAATACCAACCAGGGTCTGTAGCATAATGATACGGTTTAATCTTACCGATGTTGGACAGAAGTCGTTTAGAAAAGATTACTCCGTATACCCAGCGTCTAAATTCAGAGCCTTCATCATCGAGAGCATATCCATGAGTGTGCGTATCGTTGACAGAATAAGGAATAGTGGTTTTGGTTCTAGATAGTGATATTCCAGCAAGGTATTCGTCAGAGTTAGTTGTCGGATAAGCACTGGTGCGTAAACCGTTTTCTAGAATGGATTCTACATTATCCATAGAACTGGTATAATGGTACAAGACACCGTTAGCTGCGCAGTTCAGCGCGCGGTATGTTCTTAGTTTCAGCATAGTATATTCCTCCTGAGTTCTCATTCTGCAGTTCCTCTATCGAAGCCTACGTTCTATTATATAGGAAGAATCGGATATTGATGGATATAAGGAAATTTCTGAAATTCTGTGCTACTAGAAAACTGGGGAGTTGTGAAACAAGAAATGGATAGCCTGAGTGTGAAGGTGATGCTGGGAGGTGGGAGCTGGGAGCTCATGTCTAGGAGGTGGGGGCTGGGAGAACGGGGTTGCGGTAAGTGCTGATGTCTGGGATTTTGTGCAGAATGGGTGTCGGAGAAAAAACGTAAAAAGCGGACCCATAGTATCGGAATACCGTTGAAAGGTATTTCGAAACCGGTATTTTCAGGCGATATTTTCAGGCGGTTTCGCTGAGATATCCGGTTAAAAATTCGGTATCTTCTGCTAGATGTGTTACATAACATAGCTAGCGTAGGTACTCGAAGCTCCTACAACCCAAAGGAAAGGGCAGCTACACGCTGCCCTGCTAGGCTTAATCAAGGTAGCTTACTGCGGCACGAGCTTCGTACCACGCTTTATACTGTTCAACACCCTGCACAGCACTCGTACCATAGGTGTTGACACACTACACCAAGCACGCTAACGCACGCTAACAGTTCCTGTTAGGCATATAACTTGTATGCCTGTATCCGGTTACCGTTAGCGTGCGTTGTGCTGCTATGTGCTTTTTCTAGCGCTCAAGAAGTCGTCGCTCAGATGAGTGGCATTCTCCACCAAGAACGGTCTTCCTTGAGCTCTTCTGGTACCGCCCCATTCAAGTCCAAGATGTAGAATGCAAGCTGTGCTGCCTGCTGCATTACCGTGGGGTGCATCGAAGCCCCGACAACCCTCAGGCTCACCTCCTTAAGAATTCTTTCCTGTATTTCACCAAGTCCCAAGCCCGAAGCGATAATCTTCTTTGCCAACCCAATGCTCTTCTCGTCTCGACCATCGGGATAACGCTGTACCATTGCCATCACGAAAGCTACGCTGAAATTGTAGGCTTCCTCACCGACCTGTGCGTCTTCGATTTGCTGTGCGATTTCTGGAACACGTCTTCCGAACGTGAAGCTGTTTGCTTCACGGTCAAGCTCCTTGGCTGCCAGGGAATAAGATTCTTCCTTAAGACATTCGATAAACTTATCCATAACTATACCTCCTGTAATGACATCTGGTTGGGTAAGCATTGCTCTCACTACTGCGAGAACTCAGACTGTGGTTTCTGTGACCTACGCTGCGTTGCAGCCGTCTTACCCAACCTATCGTTTGTTTTATTGTATCTATATTATAACACGCGACGGTGGTTAAAACGAAGTTCTAGAACTTAGAATAGAACCATGAAAAGGTTCCAAGGTAAGTATACTGGGTTTGCTTCGTTGTTGTTCAACACGATGTTGCAGTATGACACTACAATCCAAGCAACGAATAAGCACATTACTGTGAGGAAAATGCTCTCAAGCACCCTATCCCATCTAATGCGTCTGCGTCTTGTTCTCTCCATAACTGTCTTCCTCCTAAGCTTTATGCTTTCTTCTCTACTGTTCTTTTACTGTATCTATATTATAACATTTCTGGAGTAGGTTTACGAAGTTTAGAATCACCGATTATAACTGCAATCGAGGGCATACCCTCAAGTATGCTCTCAACTACGCTATGGTTGTGCTACGGTTATACCTGTGGTCACCGTGTTTACGGTTATACAGTATACAAGAAGCACAACCATACGGTATGCGTTAGCAGCTAACGTGATTGAGGAAATACTCTGTAAACGGTGCCTCACACTGCCGCCAACGTTCCTCGGTGTAAGCCGACACGATGCGGTCCCAGGCTTGGTCTTCTGTCAGCCCTTCGGCTCCCATCAGAGACCTCAGAATAGTACCATAATAGCAGTTTGAATTACCGAACTCTCCGCACACGTATCCATACCGTGCTATGATATATTCTTTGCTACCGAACTTTGCGGCACGAGCCTCTTCCGCATGTCTTCGAGCTGACCTACAAGCTCCTGAATTCCATTTTATCTCTGACTGGATGCTGCTTTGATATGGAGGTTGATTAGCAGCTACGCGAGCTCGAGCTTCTCGCTCACGAGCTTTCTGTGCTTCGTATTCTGCGTCGTATCGTGCTATCTCCGCCTCACGTCGAGCCTGGTTAGCCTCACGCTCTGCTTGCTGTGCTGCCAATCGAGCATCAACTTCTGCCTTCCAAGCTGCGGAGCGCTGAGCTTCAGTTAGATACTCAGCAGCTCTCCTTGCGTTACGTACTTCTTCCCAAGACCATTGAACACCATCTGGCATACTTATACCTCCTTCAACTCGTACCAATCAGGGTCATAGCAAGAACCCATAGTGTTATGAACTGCGTTGTTAAGAGCAGTCACGAGACTCTTACCAGACTTCGGATTGGTGTTAACCTTACGACATCCTCTTTCGTGTTGCCAGGACGCACCGCTCTCGAGTGTGTACCCGAACACATCGTCGATGAGATGCTCAAGAGTGCCGGTGTACTCGGTTTTTCTTCCTCTATGGTGACAAATAACGGTGTACTCTTTCTTCTGTGCCATAATCTCTACCTCCTTGTGGTCTAGGACTTGTTTTATTGTATCTATATTATAACATAACTACACCAGCATCACGAAGTTTCCAGAACCGTGATACCGCAGCAAGAGCCCCAGGCTCACTGCCTAGGGCTCTTGAATTCGACTTAGGAGGTCGGGTGTTGATTAGATTAATCTGCGTCTTCTACATCGTAGGGGTCGATGTCGTCGGTCTCTTCGAGAGCTTCTGCAGCCTTCTTTGCTGCCTTTTCTGCCTCCTTCGCAGCCTTTGCTGCTGCTTTCTCTTCTGCTTCTTTTGCCTTAGCTGCAGCCTTTTCGATTGCTTCTGGATTCTCCCACTTGCCTGCTGTTGTACCTGCATCTACCTGAACCATGATGTCCGTGAACTCTCTGAGCACCAGCGCTGCTTTCTCAGTAGTGTCGTGCATCGTCTTAGCAAAACGAGCTGCGAAATCGGAAATCGTGCTTGCCATTCCTCTGAGTGGAGCCCCTGCTTCTACGAACGCTCTTACGTTGCGCATATCGACGAGATTAACGAACTTATTCTCGTTAATGGTCTTGAGTACTTCCTTTGGTTCTTCGCCCGCTGCTACTGTAATTACGTCCCAGAACATTGCGTCGTTCTTGTTACGAGTTGCTGTGATATACAGCATTAATCTATCTTCGTCTGCAGGAACGATGACGTCGTTGAACTTCGGGAGCTTTACTTCCGGAGCCTGAACTTCTGTGGTCTCGATTGCTTCTGTGTTGTTGATAACCTCGTTTGCCATAGTTGTATCCTCCTTAACGATAGTAGCAGTTTCGTTGATTTCCTGAACGGTTGTGTTCTTGATAATTTCCTGTGCCATACTATTTCCTCCCTGAACCTTATCGGGTTGTGTTTTATTGTGCTTACATTATAACATGAATACACCTGTATCACGAAGTTGTGCGAGCACTGTTTCTTTGGTTACAATACCCAACCGGTGTGTCGTTTACTGTGCTTATATTGTAACACGCTCTGGTGTTGCTTACGAAGTTTCTAAATCAATGACCCCTTCTGCTGAACCTGTCAAAGTCCCTTCCTACCTGTCTCTTCGTTTCGTCCTGCTGGTCGTCAATCATTTTAAGAATGACTTCTTGAACGATGCGACACACTTCGAACTTCGTAGGTTTGTGCCCTAACGCAACCTCCAAAGCATCTCTCGTTGGGATGTTCCGAGTCACACCGTCTATTGTGCAAGACATCGAGGTGTCTGGTTTCTGTTCGAAGAGAATGTTCTTGCTATGCTCTCTGCTATACATATAGTACGTCAGCGTACCTCTAGCAAATGCTGCTCTTCTTATTACGAAGCACATCGACTTCTCAAAGAATGTTTTCAGTTGAGTATCCTTTTCGGTTACATTTCCCATCTTGTACCCTCCTTATCGGGTTGTGTTTTATTGTGCTTATAGTATAACACTTCATGATTAAGAAAACGAAGTTTAGTTTATCATGAACTCTGTGTATCACAATGCTTACGGTACTATTATAGTAACAACACCACGCTCATGCAGTGGTTTGCTTACAGTATGGGCTTTACCAGTAAACGTGCACACCGCGCAACACCACGTGGTATACCATAGCGTGCTGTGTTTGTGGTGAATACCGATAGATAACCGCAAACGCCCTATGAGGTTCGAGTCCGTATCTGGTTTTGTGTTATAACACATTCTACCATAAATACCGAAGCTCCTTGAGCTCATAGCAATAGCGGCTTATGCCGCTTTCATCATCCATCGATAAAAACCAGCATAAGCCGCTATTATCACTTCTTGATGTGATGCCGCTTCCTAAAGACGTTCAGTGTCTTGCGATAATAGCTGACATCAGCGTCGATAAATCGAATCGATTCTGTTACCTCGACCACAGTAGATTCGACTATATTAGCATTGACGACAGTAGAATTAACGACAGTAGACTTATTAACGTCTGGCAATTTCGCTACCAGCGTTGAGCCCATCCTTATCAGCTCACCTTCGGTCCCTACCACTTCAGGAATCCAGGCTGCAAATTCGATGATGTCTTGAGTAGATTCCCATAACCGATATACCCGGTCGGGGGATATTGTTTCTTTCTGTGCCATATCTGTCTCCTTTACGTGCCGATTTAATCTGGTGGCAGTGCATCGACACGATTTAGCAGCTTGTGAAAATCAATTCCATATTCTGTTTCGATATGCTTTCTAATGTCCAGTGCGTTGTACGGTTGAACCCAAGGTTCGAGCTCTGGTAGGTCAGTTAAAGACAGCATGTCTTCGAACAGCGTTTGCTGTCTTTTCTTTTTCCAACCATATGTATTTTCTAGAACATACATCACAAATGCCATACCCTGAATTGCACCTTCGAGTGTTGCTTCTTGGTAACGAGATGCAAATTCTTCTTGGAGCTTAGCAGACGCAATCTTCTTTACCTGCTCAACCGACTGTATTCTCGCTTTCATGTAACACCTCCTTACCGATTGATGCGATATACCCGAACTACAAAACGAGCCGGCTTGTGACTTTTAATGCCATGCTCTTCTAGGTAGGAGAGAAGAGATTCCAGCGAAATATTGCGAGACTCGGTGACATAAAAGTCACCGAAGTCCTCACCTGACTCACGCAATGCTTCGTACTTCACGAACACACCGAGTCTGGGATTACCCAGCGAGTCGTACAGCTCACGAATCTGACCGATTGTGACCTTGGTGTAGTTTGCGAGAGAACCCCAAACTCCTTGATAAGCACAGTGGTCGTCTGGCTTCTCGACTGCGGTGATGCCGAGTTTTGCCAGCTGAGAAACAACCTGTGCTACGAGTGAAATGTTCTTATCCATATGATTACCTCCTAAATAGTTGAACAAGGATTTGTTTTATTGTACCTTAATTATACAGGGTCTTGGTAGTGGTTTACGAAGTTTCACGGCCCCACGATGAGACCTGTGAAACCGCTTACCTGACTGCGAGCTTCCTTGATTGCTTCGGCTTTTGCATGGGAGTAGGTCCCAGACTTGATAATCGGTTCGTCGAAATCTGTGCCGCGAGTAGTTACGATGAAGAACGCCCAGGTGCCTTTACCTCTAGGCTTACGACCGTGAACCCCTTCGTAGGTCTCTGTGAAAACTTCAATTCTCTCTGCCATGATTAACCCTCCATCCATCTGAGCATATAGAGCTTACCCTCTTCAGCTTGAACATACCAGCAATTAGCTGATATCGGCCACGCAGTGACTCCCTTGATTCCTGACTTGCGCTCGAACTCTTCGAGCACCCTCTGCTTAAGGTCTTCTATTGCCATACGAGCACCTCCGTGTTTTATTGTATCTATATTATAACACACCCAAGCTTAAAATGCGAAGTTAGTCCCAGCCGTAGCACCCGTCGTAGCAGGTATCGTGCGTAGCCCAAGGACGGTACTGGAAGAAAGGTAGATTCCAGTCGGACGGATGTTCGGTACCGCAATCGTGACAAACGCAGACTCTGCCTTCGAGTCCTGCTTTCGACTTCTGAGCAACATTGATTTCTCGCTCGACGTCAAAGCAATCACAGATTGCGCATGCAGGAGCACCGTATTGCGTCTTCGCATTAGCTATATGACCACAAGTCATCAAATACTTATTATCCATTCTTAACTCTCCTTCGCAGCTTCCAGAACTTTACGGACTTCGGCTTGGCAACATTCGTACTGGTCTGGCTCGCACAAATGGTCGTACGGACAGTTCGAGCATCCGACCAAATCGCACACGTCTTCGGTATCAACGTCAGGATTGACTGCCACGCACATCTTAAGGAAAGAAGTAAACAGGTCAGAATTTACCATAAGGTACCTCCTTTAGGGACTCGGTTTGTTTTATTGTATCTATATTATAACACAACAGAAGTAGCATTCCGAAGTTCATGACACACCGGTACTGTGGTTTACACGAATACGTAATACCATAAAAAATACACAGCACGCTAACGCATGCTGTGGGTTCCGTATCGTTGATATGTAATTATACACCATGCACAACCATGTGGTATACCGCGATTTGCTAAAGGTACTTTCGCAGTAGCGGTAGCATTAGAGCTTCGAGTTCTTCCGATGAAACTCTTCTATTTCTTAATCACGAGTGCTGGTGGAACTCGAATTGTGATAGTTAAAAGAACAAGGGCTCTTTCGAGCCCTTCGATTATCCGTTTAGTCTTCTTCCTATTCGTCGTCTTCGTCGTCTTCGTCGTCTTCGTCCTCCAGTGCGAGCTCGTAACTTGACACGAACGCTTCGATTGATGAAGGACCTCCTCCCAGGTCGTATTCGCTTCCGCCGTCGTAGTAGAAGTCTTCGAACGCCTTATCCATCTCCTCGACAGTCTTGCCGTGCTTTGCAGCCATTCTGTTGAGCATCTCTTCGAGTTCCTGTACCCACTTCTTAGCTTCCTTAAGCATATCGCATCCTCCTTGTAGTTTAGGTTTTGTTTTATTGTACCTATATTATAACACAGCTGAGATTAGATTACGAAGTTTATCTGGTAGGGACCTTTCGGCCCCTACCCCTGCTGATTGTTAGTCTTCTTCTGCTGAAGATTCGATTTCTTCTGCTTCTGGAGCCTCAGAAGCTTCTTCTTTCTTAGGCTCCGGGCGTACCCATGCACCGTTGTGCTCACCGTTCTCGACTGCGGTTAAAATAGTTCCGAACACTTCGAGTGCCACTGCTACACGCTCACCCTTGGTATCTGTTACCTTACAGTAACGATTGAACACATCCGACACGGTGCTTGCGGTACCACGCACTGCTCTGTGTTCTTCGACACACTTGGCAATGATGTCCAGGTCGATATAAGAAATGAACTTGTCATTGCCAATAATTTCGGCAACTTTAGTCGGGAGCTCAATTGCACAACCCTTGACCTTCTTCGTTTCGTCGTCGTCGTTGACGTCAACGACGTTCCAAGCGAGCTTCGTGTTCTTGCCACGAGATGCTGTGACGAGGAGCATCGGCTTCGGACCTGTCGGAGCTGCGACTTCTTCGATTGCTTCTGCGGTTGCGTTGATAACGTTCTTTGCCATAGTTGTATCCTCCTTAACAATAACCTGTTCGTTGTTCTCGATTGCCTGTGCGTTGTTCTTGATGTTCTTTGCCATAATCTGTACCTCCCGAGTACTCTTTGCTATGCCCTATTGGGCGTTGTTTGTTTTACTGTACCTATATTATAACACTTCCAGGTGTTGTTTGCGAAGTTTATTAACCTCACGCACCATTCTGTATTATAAGTAAACACTTTCTGTGCTGTGTTTCTGTTGTTGTGTTTACTGTATCTGTATTATAACATATCCAAGATACGATTCCGAAGTTCTCAAATCACACGCATGCTGGTGTTCATGGTGTGGTTGTGCTGGTGTATAGTTTTACGCCTAGGTTGGGTTGCGTGGTTCTGCGTGTGGTTTGCTGTGGGTATTGCGGTGTGCGTGGTTAGGGTGCGGTTAGGATGCTGAAGTGCAGAATCGTATATAGCTAAAAAGCTGCCCGCAGGGCAATGCGTCGCAGACAGTCGTGGAACAGGCGGAGCAGGTGGGGGTCGTCGAAGACAAGATATGTTCGTCACCGATAACGGTGAGTGGTAGGTACGAAAGGTTTACCTGTCGGTGGGCGTACAGAATGGGAGCCCGGCGAACATATATTATATTGTTAGTCATGTAAAAGATGTAGAATTGCGAATCTTGTACAAAATCAAAGCCTTCGAGTTAAGTTTCTTTGTACAATTTACACAAATTCCGTCTGAAACCGCAACAAAACCCATCGAAGTGAGGGTCTTTACTTCGATGGGTTTTGTTTCCCGTGTGAGTTATACGAATTTATGAAAATGTGGAACACGCGTCAGGTTGGGGGTCAGTAGCAGTGCTACTATAATGATTATAACGGATTGTAGTAAGAAAGTCAAGACTTTTTCTACAAATTCGTTACTTTACACAAAGAACGAGTATGTATACCGGTGAGTATTTGTACAAGATTTTTAATTCTAAGTCGAAGAATACCGGTTCTACGTTCAATCCAACCACCGCCAAAACAGACGCCTTTCGGCGCCTGTTTCTATATGTAGAGCTTAGAAGATTTGAAAATTATCTGAATGATGCGATAATGAATCTCTTCGAGTCTCTTGGGAATCTTGCCCCAGACTGAAGTAATCTTCCATACTCGTCTTTCACATCACAGTAAATGCATTTAGGACTGACCTTGATAATTACGCAGGTGTAGACGTTCGGACCTTCACGCATTTGAATGCGATGCCCTGCCGCTTTGCCACTATTTAGCACTTCTTTGAATCTATCCCAGAGTGCTTGTTCTGCTGCTTTGTCCTTGGCGATAATCGCATCGTATTCTAACTTCGACGGTCGAGAAAGAAACTTTGGTGGGGTACAGGTTTTACCTAAAATCTCGATTGGTTCTTCTTCAGACGCAATGTGGTCGAGTGCCAGTTTTTCAACATCGTCTAAAACCTTTGATAACGCACCACCCAAGAATCCCCAGCCGTCTGAGGTGTAGATGTCACAGAGCTTCGGTACCAGATATTCGGTAAGTTTGTCAAGGTCTCTTGAAGTTACTTCGTCGCAGTTAAGTGTGTACATAATGCTGGCAATTACCGGACGAAGGGTCATACCCTTCATATACTTCGTAGCCATCGTGCTCAGGACATGATGGACTGACATGAACGCTGCGACACGTTCGATACCCCACTCCTCATCTGCCTTGAGCTTATCAGCTTCGTGTACGTTGAAATTGAACCCATTCTGGGTAATTGTAAGAAATGTTGCCATATAATTACCTCCTAAAGTAACCGACTTGGTTTGTGTTTTATTGTATCTACATTATAACATGACTGGGATATGAATTCCGAAGATTTATATCCGATATGGCTTAAGTGCACGCAACGCACGCAACGCAGACGTATAAACATACGTGCGAGGCAAGCAAAACCAAGCAGCTAGGCTCCCGAAATCAGGAGCCTCTGCCGGTAGCTCGGTTACTTGATTTTAACCGTGCTGTACGGAGTTTCCTTGGTGAATTTCACTGCAAGTCTGGGGTGTGCAGCCTTGAATTCTTCGACGTTGATGGACTTGCGAACTGCTTCGGTAATGGTAACGCTGTGGATACCAGCTGTCACCGTCTTTGAGGGCTCTGCAGCTGCGATTGCCTTGAGCTCTGCTTTGATAGCGTCTGCCTTCTTTGCAGCAGCATCTGCTTCTGCCTTGAGCTTAAGGTACTCTTCGATTTTAGCTTCCAGATTCTTCTTTGTAATTGCCATATGATTACCTCCTAAAGTAACCGACTTGGTTTGTGTTTTATTGTATCTATATTATAACACATTGCGGTGCGGTTTACGAATTTGTGGACTGGCGGTATACCGCTTATTTGCGGTATACCTGGTCTCTATGAGCTTCGATAAAAGCTTCAAGGTCTTTGATTGTCTTGAGCTTATCGTGGTTTTCTCTGCGGTCTTTCTCGTCGAGATATTTACCTTCGAAATCCCAGTTACCTTTCTTGTCGGTAACGTCCCAGTAACAATATGCCGGTGTAAAGCTTCGGAACAGAACCGGGCAGGCAGCTGGGCTGTATCCTTCGTTGGTTTCGAGGTCTAGATGCGCCCACATACCGTTAGCACAACCAGTAGCCCCAACCTTGAAGCATACGTATCCTTCGTAACCGAGCTTAATAGCTTCCTTGAGAAACTGACGCATATCCCAGAGCTGCGATTTGCTCAGGTACTTAGGCCACCAATCAAAGATGCTGAGTTCCTTGTAAACGTCGTCGATGCGGAATCTGCGTTCTGGTTTGTCGAGAAACTCTTCGACCCGCTTCAGGACTTCTGCTGCTGTATTTCTCTGCTTATCCATATACATACCTCCTAAGTGCTGTGTGGTTTATGTCTTATTGTATCTATATTATAACATACTCAGAGTAGGTAAACGAAGTTTCAGCATCACGGTGTGCTCGGTATACAAGATATTGAATTCTTGACGTAGAAATACGTACGCTAAGGTTTTGCTGTGGATACCGTACCTACGGTTATAACTATACGTGGTGCATAACCGTGGTTTAAACCACCGCGTGCTGTGTCTGGTATCACCAGCTGTTCGGTGGTGGCTGAATAGCAGCTTCGAGTTCTTCTGCTGCATTTGGTTGGTTTTTCAATCACGAACTGCGATAGAACTCGAATGTGCGACACACCATAGCAAAAGCGGGACCATTGCCCGCTCTGCATTTCGATTTGAGTTATTTTCCCCAGCCTTTAGTGACTAAGAATTGAATTACCTTGTCTTCAACTCCTGCATCTTGAACTGCCTCGATTACGGCAAGTAGATATTCGTGTTCGTTGGAAAAGTTGCCTTGTTTGTAAAGAGTTAGAAGACTGGCAAGCTTCGGGAACGCATTAATCTCAAGAGCTGTCTTATCTGGTTGATATTTGCGGAACATATCCGCAGCTTCGGTTTCGTTGTCTGCGTAGATTATTGAGAAGTCTTCTTCACCTTTGCCCCAATGCACCTTGTATCGTTCCATATGCTACCTCCTTTATGTTAGTTGGTTTGTCGGGACGGCTTACGCCGCCTCGACGTTTTCGATTACTGTGCTATCAATCAAGTCGTCGCCTTCCTCAGGAGTTTCTGGTTCCTGAGGATGCTCCCATCCACCGTTGGTATTACCTGCTTCGATTTCTGCAAGAACTTCACGGAACACATTATATACGGTATTAACTTTGTCGGCACCTTCAAGCTCTGTTACCTTGATATATCGGTTAAATACGTCGGAGATTGTGCTTGCCATACCACGTACTGGCTTACCTTCGTCAATGAACTTTTCGACGATATCTTGGTCGAGCCAAGACACAAACTTATTCGTGCCAATAGCTTCGGCAACCTGAGTGGGAAGGAGAGCTGCGCAGCCCTTAACCTTAATCGTTTCGTCGCCTTCGGTAACAGGAATCTGGAACCATCTGAGGAATGTAGACTTACCGCGGCTTGCGATGAACAGAAGTGTATTCTTCGGTCCCTGCTCTTCTTCGATAGCTTCTACTTCTGCCGGTTCCTCTTCCAATACGTCGATTGCTTCTACTTCCTCGATTGCTGCTACTTCCTCGACGTAGGTGTTGTTTTCTACCATATGCTTATCCTCCTTAACAAATTGTGCTGTAATGTCTTCACCGTTGCAGGTTACAGACACGATTCCTTCGAGCGCCTTGACTGCCTTCTTGTTCGTGAGGGTTTCTACAGTGCCGTTTGCGAGAGTTGCGATATAAGTGTTCTTCTTAGCCATAATACGTACCTCCTAAGTACTCTTTGTGCTTGTCCCAGTAGGGCTTCTTTTATTGTATCTACATTATAACACACACGCACCCGCAAAAAGAAGTTGTGCGTTTTCTGCACCCAGTGTGTCTTTTGCTGTTCTGTGTTGTGTTTTATTGTATCTATATTATAACACACTCAGAGTGGAGTTCCGAAGATAAGATAGATATGGAATAGGTACGCATATTATAATGAACGTGCGCACGCGATTAACACAGAATGTGATTGGGACTCGAAGCTCTTAAAAAGTCCAGAGCTCTCTGAGCTTCGAGTCCTTCTGCTGAAGGTGATTATGTGCGGTTTGAAGTTAGAATAGTCTATTCGTGCTTCGAGTTCTTCTGCTGTAGGCGATTAGCGAAGAATCTGAAATTGTCTATCTAAATTCGGAGTTAGCGAAAACGAAACTTCGTAACTGTGTTAAAAGATTGTTTATAATGTAGGTACAGTGTAAGAACTTCGTAGAACTGTTCTAGAATAGTTTGAACTACTCAGAGTAGAGTCTGAAGTTATCTATTCTAGAAGCACCAGAACTTCGGTACTCAAGGCAGGAGGCGATAGAATGGAACAGATTTCAGATATCTGGTATTCCGAAGATTGTCGGGTACCTGCGGTGGAACTCGAAGGTTGGAAGATTGTTCTAAATCGGTTCCGAATTTCGGGTTGGGAGAATACGATTTTCGGGTTATTAGAAGGCGATAATTTTCCGGTATCTATTCTCCTTGCTACCACCCCTTTCTCCCGAGTCTTCAGCCCGATTTGGAGTAGTTCTTTTTGTACAGAATACACAAAAATCACCTATCGTAGGCGGTGGATTGTCGTTAGGCACTGTTGGAGTAAGATGATAGAAGAGGAAATCGACGACCATTGGGCGGAAATTTTGAACCGGTATTTCGGTTGCAACTGAACGGTTTCGAGCGCCGCGATTCCTGTCTGTTTATTTCTCACAAATCGAATGACATACCACCGTTACGCTGGTGTGCTGTTATCATATTTTCTAGAATATTTATACATTATTCGTGACATTTGTCGTTGCCGACATTTGTCACCTTTTTACTCTGTATTTCTGGTAAACTGCTAGATGTATCCATAGTGAACTCTTGGTATATAAAAACACCAGGTATACCTAACGCCTGGTGTTTTTACGATATTCAGGTTTTGTCGTCGAATTCTACCGAAATCTGATTTCGATAAGCTATGCTTTCTACATCGCAGTACATATACATTCATGTCTGCATTTTAAGAAATAAAAACCTCACCATTACGGCAAGGTTTTCGACTATCTAGAAGGGATTACGGTTTGCTTAAAAGCTTTCGAGTGACTCGTTTCTGAATACGTTCGCTATATCCTGAACGGTAAGTTCGTCATGACAAAACCTATCTATCACATCGACTTTCTGTTCAGGCGAGAGAAGCTTATCAGTGCAAATGTCATGAATGATAACGTATGCTGCTGACTTTCCTACTTCTGACTTCTTCTTATTGCGATACTTTCCTTCTAAAATCTGCTTGAACTTTCTACTCATAACTTTCTCCTTTTACCTTGATTTTTGATTGCTGTTTCTATGCCTTCGACTATTGCCGATACGGCATCGTTTCTGGCATCTTTATCAGAACTACTCCGAAACAGCTTGTGAGAAAAAGTCTGTTAAGAAGATTTCTCACAAGCTTGTTCTATCTTATATATTTTCTAATGCAGTCCTTAAAAACAATAATTTCTAGAACTGGTCTTAATACTCTTACCGAGTATATAATCAGAGTGTTCCTACCTGAATCATGCAGATAGCTTATCTCTGTCGAGCTTTGCTACCTGTATCTACACCGTTTAGAATTTGTGTCCTGCTACTACCCAGAATGAAACCAGTCGTGCTTGGGTAACATCGTCTGCCAGAATTGAATCGTCGATGTCGTCTACGTCATCGATATCAACCAAGAACACATACTCTTGCTGATAGTCAGCTCGTGTTGCAGTATAATGGACAACGTCATCTTCAAGCGTGAACTTACACTTTATCTCGACACCGTTCAGAACCATCTGAAACTCAGTACCGTTGTTCTGGAGTGCATTGTCGAACTGTTCGTAGAAGACCGCATCAATCGATTCAAGCAGTTCTAGTTGTTCCGCTGCTTCATCTTGGTTTTTATACTCATCTAAGATTACACCGTCGATTATATATCTTTCCATATGCTACCTCCATGGACTTTGTGTTGTATTGTAATATCATTATAACATAAAGTCCAATAGTATTACGAAGTTTTGTAACTGTGTCTTTTGCGGTACCGGGCACGAGCTGCTTGCTTTCTAGGTTGCTCTTCTAGCATTCCTTCATCAGCATCCTTCTCGTTAGGAGTTGGCTTAACGTGGTGTGTTTTGTCATACTTACGTGGTACCTTATTCTTCCTCTGTTTGGTAGCATCAGAATCTCTATGATAAGAAACCACGTTGATAGGTTCACCTGCCTCCTCGATTGCCAACTTGATATATAGTCTGTCAACACCGTCACCATGCGTTACACGACCGTCCATCACAGTACCACGACCGTCTGGATTTTTCTGGAATAGAGTCTGCATAGGCAGCTTATAGATGTATAGATTCTTATCATCCCATCTGCCACCTGTCTTTTCACCCTTCTTTGATTGGCTTTCATTGTAGCCATGCTCACTGCACCACTCTTTAATCAGATGGATTAGCTTAGAGTTATCGATGTTTGCACCATACTGCTTATTGTACTGCTTAACTGCTTGCTTAAAGCGAAGGCTTGCTGGTGAACTACCTTTTCCTGGCTGAAAGCAGTCAAGTATAAAATCTGACTCTGGTGTTCCTTTCACGATTTTAGCCACCTGCTGGGGCTTCAAATCAGGTCCAGCGTGAGCGCAGTTCAACCTCTGAAGTCGGTCGGCTGATAATCGGATAGTGCAGTTAATCACTATCGGTTCTTGAATTGACAATCTTAGCATACTATATACCTCCTCTGAGTTTGCTTAATTGCTTTATGCTCGCATTACATTTTATACACGCACGTACCATGCATTTAAGCAAAATCATTATTCTAATGGTGTATCTAGGTGTACTCCACTATCTATTATATTCTTCTGCAGTAAGATAGCAACTGCCCTGATAACTTCATATCAGGGCAGTTAAATTCAAGCTAGAACGGTCTGTGATAGGCATAGACTACCGTTTCCTCTATGATAGGCTTGACCATAATCTCAGCATCTGAACTTGACAATTTTGGAAGTTCAGATGCTGAGTAATATTAAAAGGTGAACCTACCCCCTCAGAAGCATCCTCACTTCTGGTCGATGAATGTAGCGGCTTCATCTGCGACGTGCAGCATCCAAGCCAAGGGATTGTCGTTAAACACCTGACTAATCTCCTTCTGTTTTCCTTCCTCCCAGGTAGCCATATGACAGTTGATTGCCGCTGCTTCTGCTGGGTTTAGCTTGATATACTGCTGTGCAATGTAGACAGATTTGCTGCCGTGTCCTCCGAACTTATAGGACTCCTCGTGGTTCCAAGACTGATACTTCTCCCATTGTCCGAACATATTTTTTCTGCTCTTCTCTGTGGGCTTATATGTGTTGACTTTGCACAAGTCATGCAGCAAAGCAACGATGATTCTAGACTTAGGCTCGATAGTAACCTTGCTAGCATATGCAGCCGCAATTCTTTCAAGCTCGTCGTAGACTGCTAAGCAATGGTCAACAAGACCACCTGCATACGCTCCATGGTACCGAGAGCTTGCTGGTGCAGTAAACCAGTCTGAACTGGGGCTGTTCAGATAATTGATAAGGTCTTCTATACCGGGTACCTGCGTGCTGCGAAGTAGATTAATGTATCTAACTGCTGGTGTTTCCATATTAGATGTTTCCTTTCTGTCTATCATTTTCTGCCAGCTTATTAGCTTGACAATAGATGTAATAGTAGCAGAAGTTATCGAACACATTACCAATAAGAGCTGCAACGAATAGCACTGTTAAGCGCATATCGGTTATCAAGGCGATGCCTGAACCTACAAGTGTTGCTGTGCTATTCACGATGTTGCAGTTATTGTCATATCGTTCTCTGCTCTTCTCGTCTGGGTGTACCTTAGCTCTAAGTCTAATGCCTCCGTTTGCCATATTTCGGGTTATTAAGGCATATATCAGAACATTTAACACGAAGTAGAACTTCAGGTTACCCGTGATTATCACGTGAGCAAATAATATCGTATCAGCAATAATCTCTAGAGTAACTATCTTTAGGTAATGCTTATATAAGAAGTCACCTTTCTTATTCCAGAGTATGCCGAATAAGACAACACCCAGACAGGTTAATATTTGCTCACCTGAAATATAGAAGTGGTTGACCGCCTTCATCAACTCAGCATATATGTAGGGATAGCTCATCGAATAAAACATACTGCAAATAAGGTTGGTGGTCAACATAAACTTAGACAACTTCTGTCTGGTCATCCTTATCACCGTTTTCAGGTTTGTCGATATCTTTAGAACGGTTTCTGACATTATCTTGGAATTGCTCATAACGCTGGTTGTATTCATTAGCGTCAATCGGTGTGAACTGTCCGTCGACCTCTTTAAAGTACCAATTCAGAATTTCAACCTTACCGTCAGGGCACTTAACCGACTTGATTTCCATGGTGTCGAATTCACCTGGTGTACCGCTGACTGCGAAGTCGAACGCACTGACATAGTATCTACCCGTAGGTCGATAAGGCATCTCGATAGGGTGTATTTCTGAAATCTTCTTAGATATAAAGCCGTTCGTCCAGCAGATACCAGAACTGTTCGTGCATATGATTCGGTCTACGTCATCAAATGTAACATCGCCGGTCTTCTTGTCAACTTTTTTGAATAGAGAGTGACAACGCTTGCATTGATACGTTACAGTCTCACCTGTTTCGTGAACCAAGCCCCAGGATTCTGGTATGTCTTCGATGGGTGTCAACGGATAACCATCAAGCAGTCTCTTAAGGATACCTCGAGTTACGCTGAAGCTGTACCCACTGTGTTCATCCTTCATCAGTGACTTGTAAGCCTTTAGAGCGCTAGCATAGCAACCTTCTGCGTACTGCTTACCCATCTCTTTCATATCTTCGTCTGTCTCGACGGTGTCATTTTCTATGGCAGCGATTTCTCGCTTCAATGCCAGTTCGATTTCTTTTTCTGCCCACTCGGTCATACTCATTGTGTTACCTTCTTTCCTGTAATGATTTCGCTGTACGGGAGATTTTCAATCCATTCACAGAATGTATGCCACTCGTCCAGCTTGTGGTCTTTGCGATAATGATACATCGCACCGAGTGTCTCGTAGTTGAGCATCACGGTACGCTTCTGATTATAGCTCGACGGCAAAAGCTGAATGAGCTGCCACCAAGCGTTCTTTTCTTTGGTCTCGATAAACTGGTCACGGTAGTAGTTCAGAAGTTCAATGGTCTTTTTCAGAATATCCATTGAATCGAGGTTAAGGTGGTCGGTTGAAAAGTCGCTGACCTCGAACTCCTTGCTGTGAATCTTGTGCATGGTAGAGCAAGAGTTCATTTCAATGCTGTCCTCGATGAGGTGGTCACCAGCGTAGCTGTAGAAGTCTTCTTCGTCGACGAAGTCCTTGCCTTTGCGATAAGTCTTAAATTCCTTCCAGAAATACAAAGGCGCGTCGATGTCCACGCATACGGTGATGAATCTGCGGTACTTAGCGTGTACCGGACCCCCAGAAGCAAGTGCATTCATCAGCTTAAGGTCATTCGGACCTACTGTGTCGTCCTGGTTGTTGTACCTGCCGAAACCGCTGTCTGATTTATTCCAGGAGTTCTTAGGGTTCCTCATTCCGCGAATGGCAGCTTCCAGGTTAGTTACTCGGGTTTGTGTGAGTTCGAGCATTTGGGTTCATCTCCTTTAAAGTTTTCATTTCGGTGCGTAAGAATGATGCCGTAATGGCTTGTTCCTCAGGGCAATTCTCGCAGTTCATATCAGATTGATGTGGACAAGCACAACCAATTACAGGACACTCATCTGAATTACCTTCGTGAGTCCTGCCGTCCCAGAAATTATAGTCAGCCATCAGTTTCGTCCTTCCAAGGGCTGAGTGCTTTCATCACATCGTCCATCTTGACGCCAGGCTGGATGTTCTCAGCATACTCGTCGTACCAATTGATTTTGGCTTTATCCTGCTCCTCGCTGTTACCGTCCTTGTTGCCTGCACGATAACCGTACTTGTATGCGTTCAGCTTGCAGAACCAGTAAACAGCGATATCACCGAACTTCTCACGCATCTCTACGATGCACTCTTTTCTACCCTCCTGGTTGTAGTGTGAAGGGTGGTCAACATTTTTCTTGATTACGTCTTCCATTTATACTCTCCTTTATGTATGGGAGGTAATCTAGAATCCCTCCCAAAGTGCTTATAGTGAATTACATTAGTCTAGAACTGTTTTGCAGATTATTTTACACCAGCCGTTGATGAATCAGGACATACGCATTTAACCGTGAAGTTCTCCCATTTCTTGTAGGCATCGATGTATGCTTCGTCCTTATCTCCATTGTATGTTATTTCATAATACATACCGTCAGACATAGGTGTGCTGAAAAGACCCTTATGATTCTGAAGTGACTTGCTATACCAGACGTTATAGACTTCTTCAGATTTGAGTTCCTGAGAATCAGTCACATCACGGTGTTCATTGAAATACTTCGCAACCTGCTCTTGACCAAACTCGATAAATTCTGCTGAACCGAACATAAGTCTCACCTCCTTTCTGGTGATAATGTCGGGTATATCTAGCATCACCCATCTTTGAGTACTCTGGTGTTACCTCGGCTTAGGAAAAGTGGTCGGAAGCTAGAATCCGAAAGGATAATGTACCTGTCTTTTCAGGTTGTCATCTTGTCACCGCATGCGCACAATAATAGGTGAGTTCTGCAAGACTAACAACCGCCGGTTGGGCAGCGGGATTTGAACCCACGAATAGTAGTGCCAAAGCTGCGTTTTTAATACCCTGATATGCCCTAAGCAAAAATCCCAGAAGAACGGGTATAGATAGAAACCATAAAGAGTTTGGATTAGTGGTGTTTCGACTCGATACGAGATTCTGGTACATCTTGTCGGACTTCTTCAGACTCATCTTTTATAAATCCTTCGAAATAGTCCGCAACGACTCGAAGTCCTTCTACAAAAGACTGGAGCGTCTCCAGTTCTACTGTATTGTGTCTAAGGTCCTTTCTGAACTCGCTGACGCATTTCTTCAGCTTTGTCAGTCCTTCTTTTGCCTTGTGAGCCTCGGCAGCATTAAAAGTAACAACTGTGACTTTCATTGTTCTTACCTCCTATATAGTTCTAATACTGTAAGTATATTATAACACGCATTAACCATAGAAACGAAGTTGTGCGTGTACCTACCTGAAATAAAGTCCTGATTGTCTGTACAGTTCCTCATCAATTCGAACAGGTGACTTCAGTACCCTGATGTCAAAACGATAAGGAATCTTTAATCAACGTCTGTATCAGAATTGTCATCATCTTCGTCCTCGTCTTCTTCTGAATCAGGATTACCAGAACGCTTATGTATTTCGTGTGCAAGCATGTCTGCAAGACTTTTGTCAAGCCCTACTGCCTCGAACTGACGTGCTGAAGACTCGATGCATATCTGATTCTGCACCGACTTCATGAAAGCAGTAAAGACATCATACAAGCCGTCGACATAATTATCCATCTCTGCTTGTGATTCTGGTGTAAGTTCTTTTACATCTGGCATCGGTGTGATACTGTTCGCGTAGTGCAGTAGAAGGTCAGATACTGTATGAACTAATCCTTCATACATATCACCAATGTTGCACTGCGAACGCATCAGAGTGCCTTTATCTGTAAATACCATCGCATAGTAACCGTTGTTCGGTTCTGTGCAGATTACAGCAACAGAGTTTCTATCAATCATAAGATTTCACCTCACTTACTCCTCTGAGCGTACTGATGTCGGGTTTTCTTTCGATTTTGATATTGTACATATCTAACCTCCTTACCCATAATGGGTTGTGTTTTATTGTATATACATTATAACATATACCAAAGCACCGAAACGAAGTTGCTTATGGTGACTCTAAGGTCATTATCTGAATTTATTATGCTGCTTAACCGATTGTTCGAATAGGAATTCTTCTTCATGAATTGTTAACTCATTAGATAACCAGGCGCCCAGTTCTAGAACATATTGCTATCTGGAAGTCACTCCTACTCAATTCAGTCTTTTCTCGATATTTCGCTTCCGCAAACATAAGGTCGATGGCGTCAACGAACTCGCAAGGGAATGACTTGTCATACATAGGACCCTGGATAATTTGCAGCAAGAAGTCCTTATCTACGTCCTTAGAATATGCGATATCGAATGCTTCTGAATAATCGTTCAGAATAGACAGAGCACAATCACCTCGATAACTCTCTGGTATCGGTTTAACATCAATGCGGGTAAACCTACGAACCAGAGCTTTATCTGTAGATAGATGTTCTTGGAATTCAGTATCTGTCGTGGCAGCGATTACGCTGAACTTACCTCGTGCTAACGCAGGCTTCAGCAGATTAGCAGCAGATACAGCACCTTCTGCTTCACCAAGAGACGTAAGTAGGTGAGCCTCATCAATGAACAGAACTACCTTTCTTTCAAGTTCTTCTAATTCATGGATAATTTTCTGAAGTCTCTCTTCGAAATCACCACGGTATTTCGTACCGCCGAGTATATCACCACATGATAGTTCATAAACCACTGGCAAACTCGGACTTAGCAATGACAAAGGGCAGCAGTCAGCCTCATTAACCCAGTTCTGGTATAGTGTATTTTCCAGCTTCTGTGCTAAACCTTCAACAATAGAAGTCTTACCACAACCTGTGGCACCTGTAAGCATAATATTAGGTTTGGTGTGTCTGAACAGAGCAATCTGAATCTTTTCGATTTCAACATCTCTAGCATAGCACCTAGGTAACCTGTTCTTCGCTGCGAGAAGTGTCAGATTACGACCGTATCTGCTCAGTGTGGGACATCTACGGCTTAAATCAAAAGAATCGATGTAATAATGACTTCTTTTAAGCATTCTTCCGTTCCTCCTTTAATTCGTTTCTAATCTGCATCAAAATCTTACCAAGATGATTCTTCCCAATTCCGTTGCAGACTCCCCAGAAGGTATCATTCTGAGTATTACCATCAATGAGTTTAGCATTACCAGTCCTGTATAACAGGTTACTTAGAATCTCGTGCTGTGTGAACTTAGCACGAACGACACGAGTCATCACGTCTACTTTGATGTCCTCCCAGTCAGGTCTTATATAGATTTTTCTTCCGAAATGCTTTGCTTGGTTGGGAGTATATTGTGTAAACCGGATTTTGTCATCGTTCCTGACGCACTTCTGAGCTTGAAATGCTGCTTCAGAGCTGGGATATAAGATTCCGTCGATTTGAACATCAGCTTGGAAAAAATTGCTGAGGAAATCAAAATCTCCAGAAAATCTGTTTACCTTTCTCATAATGCACCTTCTTTCTTATTGTATCTAGATTATAACATAATCAGTGATTAATACCGAAGTTGCCAGTTTTGATTGCCTTGATTAGCTGAAGCGTGATGGTTGTGAATTGATTTTGTACCGCATACTGGAATCTATCCCAGAACGGTTTGTCTTTTAACTCATCACCAGCAAGCATTATGGTGTCAACACCGATAGAAGTTCCGATAGTCTGACTTGTTTCTTTCTCGATATTCAACAGCGTAAATCTTACCTCGAACTTTGGTCTTAATGGGTTGTCCTCTAAAGAAACTTCAGAACGCTTCGTCCTTATCAAGGTATTATCTATCTGATTTGGTATCCAGTCTTCGACCGTTGAGTCGATAATTTCTTTTGCTTTCTTGATAACAGTATCAAGAACGCTTGCAGTATTACTAACAGGGTTCTGCTCTAGGCTTTTAGCTAACCTTTCAGCTACCTCCTGAACACAGCTTGGCTCATCTTCTGGTATTTTATCAGTCGCGTGTATAGACATAGAAATCTTCTCTCCTTTACAAAGCAGGGCATATTCCTCCGCTGTGATATGCCCTTTGAAAAATAAATCTTCAGCGTTTACTGAGATGGGGCGTATCTTCCCCTGAGATGTCGAGTAATCTAAAAGTTTTCCTATATCTGACATAGGTACTTCTTCCTTTCTTGTTAGCATTCTGAGATTGTTATAGAATCAGATGTGTTGAACTGAAATATATAGACCTCTTTCTTTCCTAGAGTTATACAAAAGATATAGCTGTAATGCCAACGCACATTCTACCACTATCCCTCGCATCACTCATCTATTCTTTGTATGAACTTCTTGAAATTTTCTCTAGCACGCATCGACAACTTGCAAGCCATAGATTGAGACATATTATACTTTTCAGCTAAGAATTTCTGAGTAGGCTTATCTCCGAAAGCCAATCCATACAGAACTTCTTCTGCTATGTCTCGATATTTTCCCTTAGGCAATGTTCTAAGAAAATCGTCAATAGTATCCTCGAACAGAGTCGGATAAAAATCAGGTTCTGCTGGTATAAAATCACCGAGCGTAGTATTTTTAGATTTCTCAACGTCTATCAGCTCATCAAGTGAACTAATCTGAATCTCACCAGCTCGACCTGAGTCCCAGACGGACCTGGGTATCCTTATCGTCGGTATCTTATCACGACAGAATCGCATAATCGAACCTCGAATACAAGGAACTGCGTAAGTAGCAAACTTATATCCTTTATCTAAATCAAATTCTTGGCATGCTCGCCATAATCCCAGCATTCCTTCTTGAATACAATCATCATACCAGGTAGACGGTATGCTTAAGCTTTTTATACAATAATAGACTAATTTCTGATTTTGGTCGAATAATTCTTTAGGTGACATTTTCACCCACCTGCTTCCTGAATACAGACGCCTGAGTGGCTACCGATGATTTTTTCATATCATAGTGCTCAGCTGTCTCTAAAATAGTGTGTGTTCTATAATATTCAAGGAATTCAGCTCGGGATTCCGGTGTCCAACGGTTATTCTTCTTTTTGGTCTTAGCTGTTGCTGAAGGTTCAGTCGTAGATTCGGACGAAACAGACGGCTGCACTGAATCAGCAACCAGCGTTGGTTGTGGTGTTGGGATTACACCTCGACGTGTCTGTGCAGTCTCTCGCATCTCCTGAATAACTTTTTTATCAGCCATCTGAAGCTGAGCATCTCGATATTCACAACCATTTTGAAGCTGCTCTGTGGTAATCGTAAGATTGAATGTTTTTGCAAGATATTCTGCAATCTTTTCCATACGAACGCCAGCTTCTTCCTTCTTAGCTGCTTCTACCTTAGCTAATTCTGCTTCAGCAAGTTCATGAACAATGCGTTCTAAGATGTGCATATCGGCAATTCGGGGACGAAGCCCAAGTTGATATGCCAACACACCATCTACCTTATTCATGAACTCTAGGTTAAAAGAGTACATAAAGCGAGACCTTGGATTATTAAACACCAGAGCGCTGACTGTCGTAATCTGTTCACAGAAGACGATTTGATTTCGACCACCGTCTGAACCGTCTTGATATCTGTAATAGACGTGCATAGGAAGGTGGTCGTTATCTCGAGTTCCGATAGGCACTACATTGAACGTAGGTGCATTGAGATTGTTTTCTTCGCAAGATACGATTAGATAGGGTCTGGATTTCTGTTGAACAGATGAGCCCTCAATTCCATCACCGTTCTCCGTCGGAAAGTGTAAGAACCAGACATCACCGCGTCTGAAACGACTGTACCATTTTTCCATATCGTAACCTCCTGTTTTAATTTTTTACAAATAAAGTATAACATAAAAAGACACACGAATACGAAGTTATAGAACACGTAGCACGCTACGATTTGCGTATGGTTTTATAAATCGTATTAAAAAATTTATATAGAACTATAGAAATATGCAGCAAATAAAAACGCTGTAGGTTCTCCTACAGCGTTTAACAAGATAAATAAACAAGGAGTGGGCCTCCTAAGACTCTAACCAGAACCTTCTGGTTAGAGTCTCGTGTAGTGCAGACTAATGTTCAGGTAGACTACTCTGCAATCTGAACCACATCTGCACTGGGAGTTTCTATCTCCCGTTGGTGCGAGCTGCAGGACTCGAACCTGCATGGTTCCGTCTTGACATTCTCGAAACCTTTCTATCTTATCAGCCAAATCGCGAATGTCCGCTCGAACTGCTTCGATAGCGTTTGTATGCCAATTCCACCAAGCTCGCAAATGTCTCCTTATCATAGACTCGCGCTAATAAACTATCTAGACTTAAAGACAAATCCAGAATAAAATCAGAGGACTGCTGGCACAGCTTACTCGATATTGTCAGCGATTAAGCGGCTTAGTTGCCCAAGGTGCTACAATTGTCTTACAATTGAGTTTGATGTGTTCTCGTCTAAGAGAATCACATACGGACTGAATTCTGCTGGCATTTGCTTTAACCGAATCTAAATCAGAATACTTACCCTTGCTGATGATATCAAAGCATGTCTTGGAAATTCCATCAGCATGCTTTGATGCCATGCATGGAAGTCTTTCTGCTGACAAGAACTCGTCTCTGTCCATATTATTGATATAGACATCACGTCTGTTGGTGCCTTCTGTACCGTCAGACTCTGCGTCACGCTCTACAACTACCTTCTTAATCTTACCGTGGTCATATACGAACGCCCAAATCTGATTTGTCCAATCTCGAGACGTGGAACCGATTCTGAAATAGCATACGCCGTTGTATGCACCTGCATTGTACTCGTCATTCATTCTGACACGAATGAACAGTTCATTCAAGTCCTTAGCAACGAAATCGCCAGAATTGTCGTCTACCCGGTCACCCATGTCGTAGATATCACCTACCGACATATCTTTTACAAGATTAATCAGATAGTTGGTTGTGTTCTCCTTCGACCATTTCAAAGATTCTCCTAGGTTGTAAGGAAGACTGTTCAGAGCAGACTCTAATCTGTTCATAAATTCTTCTTTATCTTGCGTGTAAGCTACCTCGTTACACGCAAGATAACCGACAAAAGCACGAAGAAAATCTACCAGCTTATCGTAGGGATTATACTTCAACATCCAGAGTGCTGCTTCTGCGTTAGCATCTAGATTACCCAGTTCCCCATAGATGTGTATCTTAACAGGTATAGCTTCGTATCCCTGTCCTTTAGCTTTGAGCATCCAAGCATCACCCATCGGATTACCCTTCGCGGTGTTTATCTTAAGCATAGTGAGTACCTCCTGTGTTCTTATTACACCCCATATTATAACAAATTCATTAGGTTTGAAAAGAAGTTGCTGGTGTCGACAGCGGGAATCGAACCCGCACAGACAAGCTGTCGCGATACAACCTGACCACCTACCGTTAGCCTTGAGAATATAATGGCAGAATGTAAGAAGCTTTACTCTTAAGATGCATCTCTTACATTCTTCATCCGCAATGGTCGGAATGACAGGATTCGAACCTGCAGTCCCACGGACCCAAACCGTGTGCGATACCAAATTACGCTACATCCCGTTGTCTGCACCTCAACCCACCAGAAGTGTCAGTATGTCAACTCTACTGTTGACTTCCCTATTCACTGCTGAAACTATTGCTTCAACTCTAGAATCATCTATATTGGTCACGTCGACGATTATTCGCATCATCTTCGTGATATGTAAGGGCTTCACCTTTCTCACACGAGTTCGACTGATATCAAGAACTATTGCACCTGATGAGCGTAGACTTGCCCTTATCTCGCTAATATGTTTTCGCTCAGGTTGCGAATTCAAAGGAGTTATCGTATCCCATCACCTGCTCTCGACATCGCACTGTCGATTCTAGCACGTCGGAGTTACACCGAAGCGAGTTGCGACTGCTCGTTAGGCTGAACTACGAATGCTTTCCCAGCTTTATGACATCCTTGCTGCCCCAAAGTCCGCATTTCACACAGGACCTTTCTTCTTTCGTCTGCCAGGGCGGCGTTCAGCTTACAACAACCCGAGGTGGTGGGAATCGAACCCACGTAGCTTTTCCCACGCCGATATTAGGCCCAATTACCAAATCAGACACGTGGTACTTCACTCTTTCCGGTCTATGTCAGAACCAGTTGCTTCTGACCAATTTGCATATACCTCAGGTTGTTTGGTGCTTCACCTACCGGATTCACGGCGTGCGAAGCATATTAACAAATTTATCTAACTCGCTTTTTAGCAATTCAAGACTATTCTGATGCTGAATTCTGTATATCTGATACTTCTGTTGCACATAGCTATCGCGCTCTTTGTCATGTTCTTGCTGGTTTAGGTTTAGGTGAACACTACCGTCGATTTCTAAATCAATGCGACCTTCGATGAGAAAATCAAATTGATAATAAGAACCCTTCTTACCAAATATAGACTGAGGAATTGTCACCTCAGATTTAAAATCGACACCGTGTTGCGACAGGAATTGTGCAGTAAATTTCTCGTACCTATTCTGTATATGACTGTCACCACACTTCCAGCCGTTACGCTGCTCTTTAGTAGCTTTCTTAGCAGCCTGTGACATTTTCTGTCTAGTTTCTGCTGTATGCTTTTTACCCAAGAAAGGCGGTGTCAATTCACCAGCAGCTATACGTTCTTTCATACGAGCAGCTGACTCCGCGATGCGAGGGTCAGTTTGCTTATTCTTTCCGCGAGACCAAGTTCGCGCATCACCGAATCTGTCAGCTGCTGGGTGTCCTAGATGAGTGGGACAATGGGAACAGTGACCGGCATACCCAAACGTCGTATTAAATTCCCTACCGCATTCGCATTTGTACATAGATAACACCTCTGGTACGGGTAACAGGACTCGAACCTGCACTCCTTTCGGAAATAGTACCTAAAACTATCGTGGCTGCCAATTTCACCATACCCGCAAAAAGTGGGGCGGGTGACGCCCCGTGGGTTAAGAAAGAAGTTATCGGATAAGAACATCTTGTAGTTTTTAACTACATCTATATTATACAGTAAGAAATCGTTCTGTATCGAAGTTACGGTTATGATGATTACAGAGAGCCTTTTCTATAGCAAGAATAGCTGCAACATTTTCGTTGCAAACTCTTCTTTGTCTTGCGGTCACGAATCGTAATCGTATAGACGTAATCCGACAGAGACACATACATAGGAAGATGGAACGGTTTGCCACAGACAGGACAGACGTAATCTCTTGATTTATAATCGTTATCGAAAGCTTCTGCTTCATATTGATCTCGTGTCAGAACACTGTTGTACATTAAAATCATCCTTTCTCAGTTTGCGTAATATACATCCACAGACACAACACCTGCCAAACTAAACGGACAGTTGCCGTTAGCACTGTAGAAAAAGTCAATAACGTCAGCACCACTAGAATCATCTAGATAGTAGAGACCACTCATTTCAGGATAACCATCCACGCACAACCACACGGTTGTTCGCCCGCCATTAGCATAATAACCAAGTAGATTATAGAGATAACCACAGGCGATGCTGCCCTTAGCATAACCGTCACCGCCATAATTGCAATCCATTAAGGCATGACCAGAACCACCGGTTGCTGAGTATCGATTCCAACTACCAGGTGCGTAATATGTACCTCGCATACCGATTCGAATAAGGTCACCATGAGCACTTTCCTGAGGAGCGTCATAAGATTCAGATTCCTTTGTTTCGTAGTCTTCTATCCAGGGTTCGACCACTTCAACTACCGATTCTGTTTCGATGGGTTCAGTAATCAACTCAGATTCCATAGTCTGAGCTTTCGTAGTAGTCGTAGTCGACGTAATTGACGTAGTCGACGTAATTGACGTAGACGTTGTCGTTTTCTGCGTTGTAGACACTGTGACTGTAGACGTTGTGACTGCGAGTCGATTTGTTTCTAGCAAAGTGCTATCCTCGGTATGTACCTCTAAATTCTCGACCAGAACGTCTGGTACACTCACATCACTCTGCAGTATTTCGGTACCGCAACCTGTGAATGCTAATGGGGCAATCATAATGAGTACTGCTGCTTTTGTCTTTATCATGTTCTTGCTCTCCTTTATTATCTCGTGGGCGTTTATAATATCAAATTATATACATTCGTCAACTAAGATAACGAAGTTTGTGTGCGAACACGCACGCTAACGCATACCACGTGGTTGTGTTTAATACATAAACTATACTGGTTTTGTTATCACCACACGAAAATCGTACGCACAACATAAGCAATAACAAGATTCACATATTATAATATACGATTGTAAAGACATACAGAAACGCCCTTGACACAAATGCCAAGGGCGTCCCCAAAAGAAATTATTTCTGATAGGATATGTACGCTTCAATCTTAGCCTTAATCCACTCGTCGATGTTGTCTTTGTCTTCTGTTAAAATTTCGAGCGTCTTCTTCGTTAGGTTATTTTTAATGTAATCCATACAATCCTGCAACGCTTTTAATTGGGTTGCTGAGTTCCAGGTACCGCCGGCTTTAGCAAGTCGAACAAAAGTTTGCTCGGTGTATCCAACTCCGTCTTCAAGAACTGTCTGAAATTCTTGAAGTGCAAACTGGGTACGCTCTGATTTGCACTTTGTTCCTACCCAAGCGATGCTCGAACGAATAAGGCAAATTAAGGCAGTTGCGAGTGCGGTGGCAACTATGTCCACCAAAATCTGTACAATTTGATTTTCCATGGTGTACCTTCCTTTCTTAATTAACGTCATCTGCGATAAAATCAAGCCATGCTAATGATATTAACTCTGGCTTGCGTTCTCGGATTTCATTGTAGAGTTCTACATAAGCAGCGTGGGTAGCACCGTTACCACCCATCTCGAAATAGTCCTCCATATCGTCGTGAAGCTCTGTAATATATAGCCGCAGCCGGGCGTCAGAAATATCTGGGTCTTCTAATTTATCTCTGACACAATTTATTGTCCGATTTAGGTTAGCACGAAAAAGCTTCTTTAGCATCTTCGCGTTTAACTCTTGCTGGGCTTTTTCTTTCTGAACTTCTTCGGAAGTCGCCCTTGCCTGAGCATTTTTCTTGTCGACAACAGACCAGTGTCTATTCAGGAGGGTGCTAATTAAACCGCTGCTTAGAACTGCTACGGTTATTGTGATAATGTTTTCTGTACTCATTTGATTCTACCTACCTTGATTAAAATTCTTTGTCGATGTACGTCTCTCTGATTACACTCTCACCAAATAACTTACCATCTATACCCTCACGAACCTGAGTGTTATCAGGCGTACTTTCTAGGTTACCACCTCCATCTATATTGTCTATGTACCCATCTTCTATCTGCTCGATGTAATCTATATGCAGAAGAACAAGCCAATGAGACATTCGAGCACACATCTGATGATACCAGGATACTTCTGCTTCGCTGTAACACTCTATTCGAAAGACGTCATGAAGATATCCTTGCTGCCTTTGACGTCTTAGATATAGAGGAAAAGCAACTTTTCTGCGGATTCCTATATAGACATACGCATAGAGTGGCTTATTACCATACATGATATCAGTGTTCATATCGACACCTCAATTCTTATTTCTGAGTAGCACCATTAGCATAGAAACTACCGAACAAACGAAGTGTAGACTCTGACTGAAGCTCCAGTGTATCCGGTGCGTCTTGAATCTGACCTAGATTACCATTTATCCAGGATACATAAGGCGGGTCATTCATCTGTGTGCCATAGTACCCCGGCATACCTAGACCATTCATATTATGTAGGTAGACATAGAAGTAAACATCTTGCGGGTCAAGATACTGCTGAGTTCCTCTATTAAAGGTAAATTCCTGCCAACCAGTTCTTGTAATTTGTTTAAGATTACCAGCTGCGACAAGTGAGCACTTTATCTTATTATAATCATCAGGGTCGGGACCTATATATCTGTAGATAGCTGGTGCCATATATAAATCATAACCTGGACTTGCGGGAAGCTGCGTAATGATGGATTTGAACCTCATGTCAGAAGTCAGATACATCATTTCAGGTACTTGAATCATAGTACCATGAGCCAGCCAATTATCGGATGTACCGTGGTCGACTGATGAGTTACTTCCTAATGCAACAGGAAATGTGCTAACCAGCACATTACGTTTCAACAAGTCTCCATAACTAAGCAATGACCACCAGCCACTCTTGTACGACCACACGCAGTGCGTCGACTCAACCATGTAGAGCTTGCTTTCGATGGGATTTTGCAACGCTAATCTTTCTGAGTCGTCTGATAATATGATATAGTCACCAATTCGAATTCGTTTGCTGTTAGTGTCTAGATATAATTCCAAGGTATCTACTGCAACTCGAATCGTTCCGTTCGTAACGGCTACAGGCATATTTTCTAGAGTAGTTTTCGAGTGAGCTACCACGTCACCGTCATTCCAATCCTCAGCCGCGCTGGCACCAGCAGGTATGTCGATTGTTGTATCCGACTTAGAGTTAGTAGTGAATGTACCTAAGGTAGTACTACCTTGTTTCAGCGTAATGGTAGCGTCTCCTACATCTGACGATTGTGCATAACCAGACAAATCGATTGTAACGGTACTGTCTGTTTTCGAATTGGCTTTGAATGAACCTATGGTATCGTTACCCTGCTTAATAGTCAAGGTAGCATCACCGATGTCTGATTTCAATGCGTAAGCAGACAAGTCAACTTCAGGCACTGTAATCTCTGCATTGGTCTTGGAGTTAGCGTTGAATGTACCTAATACAGTATCACCTATCTTAATTGTCAGCGTGGCGTCTCCGATGTCTGTGAGATGAGCGTAACCATCTAGATTAAGTTCTGGAATTGAAATTACCGCATCAGTCTTTGCGTTAGCTTTGAATGTACCAAGTGTAGCGTCTCCCTGCTTCAGAGTTAACGTAGCATCACCGATGTCACCAGTCTGAGCATAATCAGATAGGTCAATCGTAATGGTACTATTGGTTTTAGAATTAGCTTTAAAGGTACCTAGAGTGCTATCACCAATCTTGATGGTTAAAGTTGCATCACCGATATCAGTTTTCAAAGCATAATCCGACAAGTCAACTTCAGGGACATTGATTGTTTCATCTGACTTAGAGTTAGCACCGAAGGTACCTAGAGTATTCTGACCGTGCTTGATTGTCAGAGTTGCATTACCAATATCAGTTTTTAGGGCATAATCTGACAAGTCGGCTTCAGGGATAGTGATTGTTTCATCTGATTTAGAGTTAGAATTGAAGGTACCTAGAGTATTCTGACCTTGTTTAATAGTTAGAGTTGCCTCACCAATATCAGTCTTCAATGCGTACGAAGTCAAATCAAGCGTGATAGTTGAATCTGACTTAGCATTAGCATTGAAGGTACCTAGGGTAATATCACCAAGCTTAATTGTCAGTGTAGCGTTACCGATATCTGTCTTCTTTGCGTAATCGGTTAAGTCTACCTGAGCTTTACCTACCCGTTCCCAAGTCTGACTTTGAACTACCCAGATGTATTCGGTGAACAAGTCACCAGGTTCTGAATCCCCAGAAACAAGCACAATGTATAACGTCGTGTCTGGATGGGCAGGAGGGTTGGTGGGTACTTCATCAGCAACCTGAACATCTATGTGGGTAACTCCAGAAAGCATATCTCGAACTGCTTTAATTTTCAACAAAAGCTGGGTAACAAGATACTCGGTACTATCTTGACCTAAGAAATCACCTACAGTATAGTCTGCCATGCGAACACCTCCTTTATACTTCTGGACTTTCTGACTCTAGGTGAACTGTAAGTCCAGCCCCGTCATATGTCACAGGTTCTCGCATACTCATCGTTCGGTTTTGTTCATCAATAGAGCTGATATTCACAATTGTTGATGTCTGGATATTCGGGTTATCCCCTGACGTTGCGTAGATTACTAATCTAGAAGTAGTTTCGTCATTACCTATTGTAAGTAACCCAGCTGAACTGATATTAGTGCTCGCGGATTTGTTTCCTTCAACTCTCCACCAGAATACACCTGGAGCACGTTCACCAACGCCAGTGGTAGCTGTATACTGAATATGATGTAGGTCAATAACTTTGCCACGAAGTAGAATACCCATAGGTATATCGTCAAGACCACCTATACGTTCATTCGGCATAATAGCACGAACAGAAACACGCCACTCGATTAGAATTACCTCACCATCTGCGACATAGACGATGTCATCTGCTGTTGGTACTCGGAATCCTGCAAGCATAGTATCCAAACCATGAGGGTCGGTATTATTCTTTTCATACAGACCAAATTCAGATACAGCCATCACGTCGAGTTGAGGTCCAACAGGTTCTACTCTCCATGTACCTTTACCTTGAGCTGCTTTTTCAGGGTCAATGTCTGGTACCCAAACCTTCTTGGTAGGATTCAGAAGATTGTGAACCCACTCTATCGAAGCGTAGCCGTAGAAGATAGCTTGTGAACAATATCCGTCTACACCATAATCCCAATCAGCAGGACAGTCGGATAGAACATCTGCTCTTAGAATCGGAATACGACCGATGAGGTCCCAGCCATCTTGCTCAGAAGGGCTAACGTCATGATTAGGAATACGGCTGGTACATAACTCACCTTGGAATATAGGCTCGTCAGACACATCACCGGTGAATCCATTCTTACCCCAGCCTTTCTCAGCATCCCAATAGTGTTGACTTATACCTCGTTCATCAGGATTCTTAGGACCGCAGACATCGGTAAGTGCAAGCGATGTAGATTCAAACCAAGGTCGAGTAGTCACACCGTCGACAAAGTTCTTATTTTCAAACCCATCTTCAACCTCAGCTTTATCGTCGGTATTCCAGGGCTGCTTTAAGATACCCATCGTACCAATACCCATGTAGTTAGGACGACCTTTACCACGCTTATAAGTGTTTTCTGCACCAGTTAAGTAGTTACATATAGACTCTGTCATTAGACGAGTTGCGGTGTTTTTAAATCTACGGTCAGTTCTTACTTGAATTCTACCGTCAGAGTCTGGTTTACCTACAACTACTCGAACATTCAGAATAACCTTTGCCTGTGATGCTAGAATATTTTCTGACATCCAACCTCACCTCCTTTCATTACCATAATCATATCATTTGCCGAGCTTCTGATTGATTTCTTGAACCTGCTTCAGAATCTGTTCGAATACGCCCATAGCCTCTTCTGGTGTAGGAGTCTCAGGATTATTTGGCTTAACTGCAGGGTCTTTTGGCTTCTCGTCAGGAGTGCCAGGGTCCGGTGTATAATCAGACGAACTCCAACCGTTGAATCCCTTTTCCTTGATAACTGCAAAGTCAGTATAAGCATAATTCTTGTCGACGTTACCAGAAATACCAGGAACAGAACCCGTAGCAGAGTACTGCCAGAGAACTTTATCGCCAGAATAGCCACAAGAACCTCTCCAATCAGCAACCCACTGAACATAGCACTGCTTGTTGCGGTCGTTCAGATAATTGTTGTAACCATTCGGATTACAGTAGACACCGATATAATAGCCGTTCTGTTCGAGAATTGAGCAGAATGCTGGGACGATTTCATTGATAAGAGCAGATATAGTAGTACCTTTCTTTTCAGCTGCTTTCTGAAGAATCGAAATATGGTCGTCTTCTAAGATGTCATAGAATACAGGAAGCTCAAGCTGCTTACCTTTCAACGCCTTAAGGAACACCGTAGCTTCTTTCTTAGCATCTTCAGCACAATCAGCATAGCAGTACCAATAAGCACCCACCGCAGTACCCTGCTTCTTAAATCCGGTATAATTCTTCTCCCAATTTTCATCAATCTGATTCTCTTCTTTGCCGTAACCAGCTCTGATTACAACAAAGTCGATTGTTGCTGCTGCCTTAGCAAAATCGATGTTTCCTTGCCATCTAGATACGTCGATACCTTTCAGCTTAACTGTCTCAGCATCAGACTTGTTAGTCTTAGGTGATAAGCCATAATATGTCCAGAAGTTGTCAGTTACCGTACCGTTACCGTAGACCTCATTGCCATACCATTTATACGACTGTCCATAAGCATTTTTGCGGTCTTTGGTGTCACAGTGCGTATAGATATAAGCACTGGTAATGTTAGCAATACCACGAAAGCCAATTTCCTGAGCTGCGCAGCAGACAATCTTGCTGCTAATAGGAGAACCTTGCTTATCGTAGACAATGATGTCAGCGGCGTAGCCATCAACATGAGGTCCAGAACCGGAACCGCCGACTTCTTTATCATGTGTAGGACAACGATAGCCAGAAGTCAGACAGATTTTAGAGATTTCAATATCAAAAAGCTGAGGAATAACCGTAAAGAGTTTTTCCAAGTTCTGAACAAGTTCATCATCGATTTTATATTCGTGCTGAGCATTATGATTGTTGTCAGGTTTGCAACGAAACTCAGAAGAATTAAAATGTTCTGTTACCTGAATGGCATCACCATACTGATAAGTCTTTATCATACAAATCATCCTTTCTAAAATTCAGGCTCTCACCTGTTACCCTATTATATTTCGTGCCATCAATGACTCATAATACCCAGAAAACAAACGGTTTTGCTTAAATGCAGTAATACGAGGTAACAAACTGTAGGTTACGACATCGTGCATTTAAGCAAAACCAGAAGAAATATAATGATTTGTAAGCGAATTATGGGATGTATTCAGTTGGGTCGTCTTCACCCTCAGAATTCTTTGTAGTCCAGAAGGCATCGTCACCTGTAGGTCCCTCGTTCGTCTCTGCATTATATGGTACAGGATTTCTAGGTACAGGGTCTTTACCTGCAATAATAACATCATCAGCACCAGTCCAGGTTGATTTGTCATCAGCATCAACCTGGAATAAGTTTATCATCAAATTCTTATTGGTACCGTTATCACCATCACCAGGTGTATCGAGCGTAGGCATATGAGTACCGGTATAAGAGTCCACCAGATAACCAGGTCTCTGCTCTACATAACGCTGTGCGTCTTGATAAATCGGATACTCAGCATCCGGACTTGTTTCTGGAGGTAGTTTAAGTCCGTTACCAAGGATATCGACATTCTCCATAGTTCTAGGAGTCGGGAAACCGACATGGTCAGGATATCGCAAGGGTTCGCTGGTTGGTACGGCTTTACCGACTTCTTGAAGTGTTTCTGGTTCTGCTGCGTCGGTATCTTCCGGACCGTAGTTGTAGGATTGCTGAGCTCTATAGGCTTTTGGATTATACAAAGAATCACCTATTTTCATACCAGACATACCAGGAACGTTCTGCTGTATTTCGCTATAAATGCTAAGGAGTTCGTCATGGTCATAATACAGAAATTTACCTTCGATGTGATATACTGGTTTAGTATAGTATTCGTGCTTTAGCTTACCGGCGAGTTGTGAGTGGTAAAGAGTCCTAAGCCAAGGCTCGACCGACAGCTCGTCTGTCGGGTTCTCTACCTTAGCAAACAACATACGGTCATATTTATGAACCATGGACGAATTTGGTGTACCGGTAGCACCGTTTCTTGATGTTCGCTCATGTTCAGGAATGACAACTGCTTTTACAGTCAAGTCGGTATAAGGATTAACTTTCTGAGCAACCATTGGTAATAGATACATACCTACAGGTCGTACATATTCTTGCAGATAAGCTAAATCTAGAAGCCTTCGCATTCTTTCCTCATATACTGCCTGCTTTTTATTATCAGGCATACCCACTGTGATTTTAGGAAAGTAATCACTTGCGATTACGAACAGATAGATTATGCCAGCATCATGGTCTACATCCAACCAGATTTTTGATATATCGATTGATTCGTGAAAACTCATTGGTATTGGCTTTCCTGCATCAGGGTCTGGAACCTGTTCGACACCATACTCGGTGTACCGATAATAATACTCAGGATAGTTCTGTCGGTATCTAATATCGATTGCCGCTGCATTACCGATACCAGTAGCGCTGCCTCGATAACGTATCATATTTTTAATAAAATTCTTCAGGACAACTCGATTATACATAACAGTCTTGAGCTCTTGATAGTCAAAACCAATATGCTCTGCGAGCTCAGGAAGAAGAACTCGCGGACAATGCTCAGGTGAATAGCAATCTAATATATGATTGGTGTAATATTCAAGCAGTTCGTGCTCGATATCGAACAATCTGCACATAGTTCGCATATCAAAACTCTGCTCATAGATATTAGGTATCATTCGTTCGGACTTCATGTCTACACCTCCTTAAGCTTTAAGAATACACTCCTTAGCAACACTAATCTGCGATACAGGAGAGTTAGCGTAATGCTCGGTATCTCCGTCGATGAATCGAGCAAAACTAATAGCATTGAAGTATGCTGTATCGTAGGTTACGTTAGAGTTGGTAATCTTTCCTTCAGCATCACGAACAGAACCCCAATTTATCATAGGCTTATTTAGTAGACCAGCATCGAAATAACGAATGCGAGAATCGCATTTCTGAACGCAATCGACGATATCCATCATTCTAGGCAAAACGCCTATTTCCATATTAGCCGCATGGAAACGAATACGAAGCGCCTTCAGAACTATCTGTACGATATTGTCTGCTTCTGATTGTGCTACAGGCTCATTAGTCCAGATTATACCATTAACCGACCACTCGAACACTCGCACCCAACCGAAATCAATATCGCAAGTTAGATTATAGGTTTTAAGGTATTGCTCAGTAATCATTGCTCTGATTGTTTCAGAAGGTCTGTATCTACGGTATGGATGCTCAGTGCTTACCATCTCTGTGCTCCACTCAGACGTATCTCCTTCCCATTCAGCAGCTCCACCAATCTTACACTGCTTTCCTTCTTCATTGATAAGACCTGTGCTCCAATTCTCAAGGAAGTTATTGAATATGCAGAAGAACAGGAGTTTATTTATCTTGAACTTGTGAGGGAACTCGTAAGACTTACCGCCGATAGTGTACATCGTACCCTTCAGGGGGTCATAAGGGTCTGAAGCTGTCCAACCAGGAAAATCATATCCCTGATTTACATCAGGACCTGGCATAATATACTTCTTAGGTTTAAGTTCTTCAGCCATATCCGCGTCGAACTTATATGCCCAATTCACTTCTAGTGCTTTCTGACAGTCAACAGCAATTCCTGTATCAATACCAGACTGTCTTCTTATCCAAGCGGTGAAGTTCTTTAGTGTAATAATTGAATCATTGGTATTGACATAGTTCTTTGCTTCTTCCGCTGCTTCAGATGCTGTAAGAGGAGTTTTACCTGTTAGTGCAGAGCGGTCAGGCATATCCAATGTATTAGCAGGATGCGTTACCTTAAGTACCTGAGCTACGACACTGTCTACTGTCGACAGCGAAATGACATTCTGAGAAACTTCACCTGCTACACCGTAAGTCTCGACATAGAACACTCTGATAAGTCGATTGTACTGAATCACATCGTTGATAAACTTATTGAACACGATTATCAGATTATTATAGTCATCGACAGCAATCTGATATCGTCTTTGAGTAGAATCAACAAAATCATTCTTCGTATCACGAGTCCAAGGTTTCTCTGGTATCTGAAATTTAATAGGGTCTAGCGTAGATGTCAACTCTTGTACCCAAATCAGTTCTCCATCTACGTTCTGAGCCGGTAATCTATAGGTTAATGTGTTGACGCCCTTTGTCCCTGTTACCATCATTCTTGGGTTTACAATAACAGATTTCAGAGTTCCTTGAGCAACCTGACGAGTTACAACGTCCTTTCTGTTCTGATAAACGTCCAAAGAACCTTTAGGTTGAAGTGTAACCACGTCGTTGTCTGTGATGTCGCCATACTCAGCGTTAGGCTTGGGTATAACGAAATAAGGAATAGACGTCAAGTCTTCCAAAGCGTTAGTAGCAGCATAACAGATGTTATTGGTAGCATCTGGTAGCGTGAAGTTCAACGATACAACCGCCTCCTCAGACGTATTTTCAATCGTCAGCGTAGTTCTCGGTGCTCGATACCAACCTGGTACATAACCATTAGCCACACCGAGTCGACGAATGCTCTTAATCTGTGTAGCCGATTGCATATACATCTCGTCAACCTGCGTGTCTAGATTGAATGAGAGTAAATCGACATTAGATGCGAGTGCTTTCAACAGAATCATACCGGGGTCAGCTTCGGAACCTGGATTCCAGATATGAGTACCTGCTCTGACATCCTCAACCAGATTCTGAATATTAGACTGAGCATCTCTGCTGGTGTATTTCATTGGATTGTCCCTCCTTGCGTTTCATCCCACGACCATTCTATGGTACCTGCTATTTCCTCATAGTTCTTGTCGAGGACAAGTACAACCTGAAGTTTAACGTGATTTGCCTCAGACTGGTCGTTGATTTTAATCTGACGAGAGTCTACATAAGGCTCAAACTCTGCTATAGCATTCCTAATATTCTCTTTAGCTTTTTCTATAATAGTCGACGTATTATAACTTAGGAGAATATCAGGAAAATATGAACCAAAGTTCGGAAACATAAACTCTTCTTTCTTGTACGAACGAATTAGTAAACCAACACGATTAACTATGCTAGCATAATCATCCTTTAGGTCACAGTTACCGGTAGCTGCATTGAATAGATTAGGGTATGCGAATGAATTAGTAAACATGCTTATCCCTCCTCATAGACACCACCGTAGAATCCTACGATAGTGAATTTATCGTTCGGGTCTTCTGAATCTAGCACATAGACAACATCGTGTACCCTGAGTCCTTGCATATGATACGGTATATCTGCATCTTCAAGAGATTCTGTGCTGGGTCTGTTCGGTAACAATAGTCGCATAAAATCTGGTTTATACTCTGATATACCCAATCCATCCAGGTTAGGTATACGCACCTTACAGGTGTTCTCTTTCCAGTCGATTTCCTCAACATAACCGATATACCTAATCATAATCTACCTCTCTTTAAGATATTGATAATATGCTGAAACGGTTGACCGAGATTAAGCGTTTGCTTAGTACAAGCAGCTGCTTGCACATTATTCTTTCTTGATGTCGTGGTGTATCCCGCTAATGAAGTAGCAGTGTCATTAGCAGTAATTAAGTCTAATCTCTGTACCGTTAGCGTGGTTGTGTACGATGTACCGTTTATATTATGTGCTACTTTAATTATACGATACACACCGGTAATCGGGTTTAGGGTTCCGCCGGTATATACCACAACTCGTACAGCATCAGCAACCTGGAACACCTTTGGTTTACCTACGATTGTAATCTGAACATTGGTGTTAAATTGAGTAGAAATAGCATTCAAGTTGTTCAGAACATTACCAGCAGTATACATACTCTGTAGTGTTGCATTATAAGAGTTTTGTCTATTCGATTGTGTCGTCAGTGACTCACCTTTCAGCGTTATTCCCATACCAGTCTGTACCGTTGCACCAGAACCGAGCAACGTCTGGGTTACACCTTGATATGTAGCTGAAATACTCAGAATATTGGTGTACAAACCGCCCCACATCAGAACGTCTTCTGCTACATAATTAGCAAGATTTACATTGTTCTTATATCGGATTATGCCACGGGTATGGAACGTCGGCTCTGTTATACTAAAGGTATAGCTCGACGCCGAACGCTGTGTTTGTGCTACAGGAGAACCCATGATTTTGTGTATCTCAGCTTTTGTATAACCAGCTCTTAGGTAAGCATCTATGGACCTATTTCTTGGTAATCCATAAGCACAGCTCTTCGAACCTTCGCAGTATGATTGTTGAATTAGACCTTGCTGTGTGCTACTTCCGTTAATGTACTCACCCAGACTGGTAACACAAGAAGCTTTCGAGATAGGAACGACTTCATCATCATGGTCGATATCATAGTCAAAGACGTCATCTGCATGGACATAATTTAGCACGGCTTCTGCTACATCAGACGGTCGGTAGTTACCTCTTATAGCTGGTACGGCTATACCTCGAATTGTTGCAGTATTGGTAAAGTTACCAATACCTTCTAGAATATATTCGGTATAACCTGTGTGTACCGTCGACGTGAACTGAATAAAAATTCCTTGAATAGATAATGATTCTATAATACCTGTTTCATCACACCAACCCATTTCTAGATAGCAAGGAGTCGTCGAGTCGCCTCTCATCTGAGCAAACTCATACAACATCATTTCAAAAGAACCGACGTGCGCTTGTTTACGAGAATCACCAAGAACGTGTATCGTTACCTTAAAATTCGTCTGAATTCCTGACTCAGAGTTAGTCAGACTGATACCAACCAAAGGAGAAGGTGTTTTAAAACCTAGACTTCTCAATGCTATGTTCTGAATAACGAACTGCATATATGGCTGTTTATGCGGCATAAATGTCACTCCTCTCCTAGATTCAGGTATACATAGGACAGCGGTTCGAGAACTCTTCCTTCTGTCATGAGTGAATCGTAAGGCGGAATCTGTAATACGGTATCTGCTGGTACAACTTCAAAATCGGTTATATCATTCTGTTTCGCAATATACCACCAGAGCGACGCATCACCGTAGAACTTATCAGCAATTAGATCAAGTCTATTTATGAACAATCCAGTAACCTTGAACAACTGACATCCTGACACATCAACTTTAGGCGTGGCGTTTACCACTTCGTGATAGGACTTTTCAACTCCATCACGCTTGATGGTTCTTAGCTTAGCGTATCGGGACGTTCTTGTGTAGTTATAAGGATTTAGATAACGTATCATAATATCACCTCCAACCAGCAAGACCGCTTCTGACCGCTTCTGTGCTGAGAACGTTATCAGACTCTTCTGTTATCGATATGCTGATATCGACACAGTCATACTTATTATCCGGACCTATCGGCCCACTATATACGGTTTCCATAGTAGTCAAAATACCGACAATTCGCACGGACTTACCTATAATCAGAGTTACTCTTGGCGGTTCACTCGCTTGTGTATCATAGTTAGGATAGCAAGCAGACTGCATATATGCCACCAACTCTTCTGATTTACCTGAATCTTGGTTTCCATCCCACATAGCACGGTGAATCTTGAAAGTACAAGAAACAACTCGAGGACCTGATTTGTTGTAGGTATTCTGTGGTTCGTAATGTTGGTATGTCGTCATCTCCTGAGACCAGGTTGCTGAGGTACTATCATTGACACTATCAGGGAAGCAAGGAATCTCCAATGAAGCTTCACCCTCAACCTGGATTGTAACATCACCGGTTGGTTTCCAATACCAGTTGTCCTGTGTCTCACCGAAGTCAGAATCAATGCGAGGAAATTCAAGCTCAGTCATATCCGCTCTCAAATCATCACGAACCTCAGATAACCGACGGTCACGTAGAACGGCTTGCTGAGTATGCCCTGATACTGGTTTCACTTCGTCGACAAACTCGGTTGGTACTATTAGACAACCAGGTACACTACCGAGTACGCTGTAACGGATAAACTCTGCTGGTGTAAATTCTGCAACAACGTTCGCCATATCACGGTCATTCAGTTGAGCCTGAACTCCCTTAACCTGCTTCGTTTCAGAATATTCAAGACTTACACCTAACTTTTTCATAGCTTGATAATCATTATTGTATAGCTGATTAGCAACCGTACTATAAGGACAGATAGGATTTGGGAGATTATTAGAACGAAGAATAGACTCCGCTTTAGGATTCTGTCTTCTGAAGGTATCGATTGTCAGAGCATCATCGATGGGAATTATCGATTTCATTCAACAACACCTCCCTCAAGCAGACGCAGGCGTTTGAACGTTTCAGGACACGCATATCCAGTTACATTCTCTACATACGAATTATTAGTCTGAAATTTTATCAATGCTGCTTCTAATGCTGAGGACCACTCCTCATTGGTAGGTAACCGAAGTAATTCATTAGCATACGCTATATCTCGTGTGCAACTATTAGGACCTATTGTGAAACCGAGCCACCAAGAGTAATTATAAATTACCTTTAGTAATTCCTCTGGTTTTGTGTCTTTATTTTGAAAGGTTAGCGTGAGATACAGATAGGTATTGTTGTCTTTTAGATTTGGGTATAGATAATCGATTGTGGTTCTACAATAACCGATTAGCTCATCCATAGTCATTGTCGTAAGACTTTCATGCCAGAAGTTTGCTGCCCTGACTTTAAGAATTAAGTCAAGACAACCGTAACCGGTATCTGTCCTAGAAGATTCAAGTAATGCTTCTGGTAGTGTCTTCGGTATTTTAGCATACGTATCGTAACAGCTCATCTAGACACCTCCTTAAATAAACGGAGTAACGCTATTGGTTACATAGCCGTTATCCATAATGCGATTACGCTCATCATACGATATAGTGGAAGCAAACTCAGGACTCTGAACCATGTTCCACTCGACGATGGTACTAAACAATGCGACAAGTTCTTCTACCTGTTTCTTCACATCGTTAATCTGCTCGGTATGAGTCTTATGCTCTGCTAGAATTGGTTCGAGATATTCACTCATATCTAAGCTGTCTAATGCATCTTTGATAATCACGATGTTATCATGATTTTCAATATTACGCAAGTCTTCAGCTTCCTGCTGAGCTTTCTGCTGCTCTCTAGCAGCGGCTTTATCCTCCTCATACCGACTGTTCTGGTCTTGAGCTTCTTGCTGTTTCTGCTGGTATTCAGAAGAGTTCCGCGCTTGCTGCTCCATAGATGCATAGCTAATTGCGTTAGATTCTGCTTGATTATTAGCAATAACAGCTTGAGCTTGCTTACTTGCTGATGCGTAGTCCGACATCATATGCTCAAAAGTCGGTGACACACCGCTATTCTCAACCGCAAATACCATCGCATCTGTGCTTTTGGTTTCAGCAGTAGCAATTACAGCAGTAGCACCACCTATGGTTTTAGCAAACGCATTAGAAGCACCAGCTATATCGCTTGCTACAGATGAACCTATATTAGACATCGTTGCAGTTACCAGATAACGATTAGCGTCTATCGAAGCAGAAGTAGCAGCATTTACTTCGGTTATTAACATATCGAACAGACCGAGTGGGTCAATTATCGACATAATCAAATCAGAAATCTTGGTGAAGAAGTCCAAGGTATTCTGTGCTAAGTCAACAGACTGAACCGCTTGAACTGAATAAACCATACGTTCCATATTCAGCTCATTACGCTCCAATTTTCTCATTAGACTGTTATCGATGCTTGAAGCTATCTCATTGGTAGCCAAGAGCTGATTTGTGGTATTAGCTACCAACTGTTCCTCAAGCGAGGTAGTTTCACCAGAACGCACCAGATTTTCAGCATCTGTTAATGCTGCCATATTGGTAGAGGTATTTACCTGAGATATCAAATCAGACACGCTACCGAAATCAATCTGTGCCAGTCTAGAGCCTTGAACACCGAATACTGATTCTATAGCGTGTAGAAATTCCTGTCTGGATGCTTCGTTCTCATTCTGGTCAATAAATTTCTGAATAGCAGCAAATGCAGTACTCAAGGTTCCCTGAGTATCTTGCATAAACGACTGCATAAAGCTGGTCGCACTCACACCGATATTTGAGTCGATGTCGTTCATGATTGCTCTAAGCGACACTGCGGTAGCATCGTTATTGTTCATTAGTACATTAACCAACTCACTGGTGAACCCACTGAGCTGTGGTGCTACTGATGTAATAGCCGCTTCTGATGCCATCATCTGAGTAGTCAAATCAGCTATCTGGTCTGCGTTACCGCCTGCAATATTGACAACTTCCGTTGCTTTAGTTAAGAGCGGACCGGTCTGCTTTAAGAACTGATTGTTGCCTTCTGTAACGGACTCTAATGCCTTTGCAGCACCTGCAATTTCGTTCATAGCAGAAATCATTGTTTCCTCGCCGCTACCATTCTGTTTATTGGCTTGAGCATAGATAGCTGCAAATTCAGCTGCACTCTGCGATAAGTCAACTTCAGGTATAGCCTTCTGTAAGATTAAGTTCTGAGCTGAAAACGCTTCTGCAAGCTGACCGCCTAGGTTAGCGTTTAATGTATTAGCAAGCTGGTCTAGATAATGTGATGCATCGATTGTAGTACCATAGCCTTCTGCTTTAAGTCTCTGTGCAACAGAATCCTGAAGTGAATTAAGAGCCTCTTTGGTGTAACCTTGTGTAGCTGTAATCTGCGACAAGTTCTTATCCCAAGCAGCGTAGATGTTTTTAGCTGATGTTTCGTAAATCTCGATAGAGTACGTTGCCATATCCTTGACATCTTGACTAATCTTATCAAAACCAGCTTTAAGTATCTCATCACGAGTTTTCTTAGAATGATTTGCTAGATAGTCAAGTTGGTCACCTATTAGGTTGGTAAGTGCTTCAATCTTGCTTCCTACAAGGTCGCCAATAATACCACCGACAATAGTACCTACAGGACCTCCGATTGCAGTACCGATAGCAGCACCAACCTTATCACCTGCAAGTGTACCACCGATATCTCCGACTGCTCCTAGAATAGTTGATGCAGTTGTGTTCTCACCGGTTCGTGCGTTGTTGGTCTGACCGGATGAGAACTTATTGATAAGATTATCTAGAATGCCACTGACCTTAACCAGGTTATCCACTCCGTGCACACCAAAGACACCGATAACATTAGCCATCGCATTCTCACGTTCACCTAGAAGGTCACGCATCGCTTGCGTGAATGTATCGTTATCTAGGATAACGCCATTCTCATCAGGTACCTGTCTTTCAAAGCGGTCTACTAAATCTTTCTTACGAGCCTCGAAATCTTGATTTATGCTATCTTTGATATCTTTAGCTTCCTTAGAAAAGCTGAACTTATCGCTACCTTTCCAAAGGTCTTCTGCGTCACGCATAACCTCCGCATGGTCTTCCGTCGTTTGACGCAGTGCGTCTAATGCGGTTTTAAGTTGCTGCTCTGTTATATTACCTACGGTAAACTGCTGAATAAGGTCAGCTCTTTTCTGATTCGCAGACTCTGCGAATGTGATGTACTGCTCGTATATATGACTATGATTAGCTAACGCTTTATGGATGACTTCTAACCGCTGTTCTAGATGAGATATAGAATCTTCCAAGTCCTGCTCTTGCTGAATAAATTCCGAATCGCTAATCTCATTATTATCATGAGCTCTTCGCAGATTTTCTAAATCACGCTTCTCTCTTGCAATCCTCGACTCTAAACCAGAAGATGCAGAATTTTGATTTCCTGAGTTATTACGGTTACTACTATTCTGACTGGTATTATTAAAAATACCATTATCGCGGATATGACCTAAAGCTTCAAGAATATGTCTTAGACTGGTATCGACTGAAGTCAAGGCTGCAACTGCACTCTTGGTATCAGACTTGATAGACGACAGAGTTGAATTCATATTATCCAAGGTTTTTCTACCTTGGGTGAATAGCTTATACTCTTTGGTCACCGCCTTATCAAGACTGGTCATTGTTTTATACATCTTAAGCTCTAGCTTATACAAGTTCGCATTATTTGCAGACTCAGATTTAAGCTGCTCTAGAATGTCACCTGCAAACGCATCCTGAATGTCGTCCTGACCTAAGCCTTCTGTATTCTGATTGCTTTGGTTATTTGTGTCATTGGTAGGCATAGATAATCCCTCCTTTCATATTATTATACGAATATATGTCAATGATTGACTGTGTAAAGTTGTGTATGCTGCTACGATTTGCGTGTGATTGTGTAAAACGTGTAAATTGTACACCGTATAACACACTCACACGCAAAACAAACGCACAACAGTAGCAAAACCGTTGTGCGTTTTTCATAGGAGGTATAAAAATGAAAATTAGAAGTTGTCGTATCTATCTTTCCAGATTATTGCCTTTCCTTGTCGAAGACTGTTTGGAACATCGATTATCCTCTGGTTAGAAGAACCTCGGAATTTTAATGCAAGATTTTTCTGCTCTAATATAAAGGGACCGTCAACCAGAACGTCTATTAGCTGTAACATCTCATCGGACTGTGTTGTGGTAACATCAGAACCTATTAACTGTTCGAAAGTGTACCCAGTAAAGCACCAGATATCTTTACCTGGTACAGACTGCCTAACAGAACGCATAAGACGAAGCACTTCCTTCTGATTTCTCTGTTCGAAAGGCTCACCGCCCAAGACTGATAGTCCTGAAATTCTAGGATTGGACATTAGGTTAAGTATTCTAATGATAGTCCTGTCATCGAACTTCTCGCCATAATCAAAGTCCCAAGCCGCAGCATTGAAACAACCTTTGCACATTCTATTACAACCAGAAACGAAAACGCTAACACGACAGCCTGGTCCGTTCGCGATATCAAGGTTTTTGATTTGAGCTATGTTCATAGATGCTCCACCCTGTCTTTTATCTCCTGAGTACGCCCCTGGTTCCAGAATTGAGTACCTATATAACCACAAGTTCGACGAGCAACCGACATCTTAGTCTGGTCTCTATTACCGCATTGTGGGCATTCCCAAAGAAGTTTACCTTCTTCTTCTATAACAGCAATTTCACCGTCATAGCCACACTCACAGCAATAATCGCTCTTGGTGTTCATCTCTGCATACATTATCTTATTATATATGAACTTAATAACTTCCAGCACAGCCGGTATGTTATCCGTCATATTCGGAACTTCAATGTATGAAATAGCACCACCAGGTGATAGTCTTTGGAATTCTGACTCGAAAGTCAACTTGGTAAACGCATCAATCTTTTCAGTAACATGAACATGATAAGAATTCGTAATGTAATTCTTATCGGTAATGCCTTTGATAATTCCGAAACGCTTCTGAAGTGCTTTAGCAAATTTGTATGTGGTAGACTCAAGCGGAGTACCATACACAGAGTAAGTGAGATTTTCAGCTGCTGTCCATTCAGCACACTTATCATTGAGACGCTGCATAATTGCAAGAGCAAAATCCTTAGCTTCTGGGTCTGTATGTGAATGACCAGTCATCGCCTTGACACACTCGTACAACCCTGCATAGCCGAGCGAGATTGTAGAGTAACCTCCGTAGAGCAACTTATCGATTTTCTCACCTTTCTTAAGGCGTGCGATTGCACCATGCTGCCAGAGGATAGGAGCGACATCAGAAGTAGTTCCGAGTAGACGTTCATGACGAATACGAAGTGCTCTATGACAAAGCTCAAGCTTATCATCAAGAACACGCCAGAATTTATCAAAATCACCTCTCGCCACTAAACCAACAGCAGGCAGATTGATAGTAACAACTCCTTGATTGAATCTTCCGTAATATTTCGGATTACCATCTTCGTCGACATAAGGTGTGAGGAATGAACGACAACCCATACAAGGGTAGCACTGAGGATTACCATTCTTGTCAATCTTGTACTCAAGCATTTTCTTTTCGGAAATATAGTCAGGAACCATTCGCTTAGCGGTACACTTCGCTGCCAACTCGGTGAGATACCAGTAGGGAGTGGTTTCATCAGAGTTATTTGTATCAAGAATATATAGAAGTTTAGGAAATGCTGGTGTAACCCAGACACCCTTCTCGTTCTTGACACCTTGAATACGCTGACGTAAGATTTCCTCGATGACGAGAGCCAAATCACGCTTTTCCTGAAGTGTTCTGGCTTCATTCAGATAAAGACAAAGACTCAAAAATGGAGCTTGACCGTTGGTGGTCATCAATGTAATTACCTGATATTGAATTGTCTGTACTCCATCTCGAATCTCCTTAGCCAAACGCTCCTTGAGGATAATGCTTGCTTGTCTTTCTGACAGTGTGACACCAGCCTTAGCATGCTCATCGATAATTTGCTTTCTAATCTGCTGTCTGCTTCTGTCAACGAATGGTGCAAGGTGAGCAACTGAGATAGTTTGACCACCATACTGATTAGAAGCTACCTGTGCGATAATCTGTGTAGCGATGTTACAAGCTGTCGAGAATGAGTGAGGTGTATCAATGCCAGTACCCGAAATAACAGTGCTAACATCACCATTTTCTAGCATATCTCGCAGATTAACCAGACAACAATTATACATAGGCTGAGCAAAGTAATCAGCATCGTGGAAATGAATATCACCTATTCTGTTCGCTTCCTTAATGTCTTCAGGAAGTAATTGAGAAAAAGTAATTGTCTTGGACACTTCACCAGCCATATAATCACGTTGTACAGAATTGATTAGAGTGTTCTTGTTCGAGTTTTCTTCTTTTAGAACAGAATTCTTGTTCTGAATCAGAGTCATAATATTGTCTGACATGCTGTCTGACTTACGCACCAGAGCTCGTTCATAACGATACGTGATATATTCTTTAGCCAACTTCGGTAGATTGCGACCAATCAACTCCTGTTCGACAAAGTCCTGCACGTCTTCGACAGACACGATACTTGTCTGCTGTTCACAGCGAGAGATTACAGCATGAGCTATCTCATCTATCTGAGCTTCGGTGAGCTTGCTCTCATCACTCATCTTGGCATTAGCCTTCGATATTGCGATGAAAATCTTGCTACCGTTAAACCCTACTTCTGTTCCATCACGTTTGATGATGTGCATAGATATTCACTCCTTTCTGAATAAGAGGCACACGGAGCCTCTTTATCTATTTTATGTTGTGATATCATTGTTCTGCGACCTGGTGTAAGAAGTAGTATCTTTCAGCATTACGGTAGAGATGTTGTATTCTACTGCGCACTGGTGCTCAACTCGACATCCTCTAGATTTCTCCCAACCTGGTACAAATAGAACAACACTACAGGTAGACATAATCTTAATGCAGTCACCGAGACACTCAAGTGGATTTCTATGTTCCTTGAACGCTTCCTCATCGAACGAATCTACTACCTCGACGGTATGTCCAACAGTTCTGAGTCCCTTATCAAGCTGTTGCATTATAGCAATAACCGCTTCTCGTTCACTCTTCACTTCTTCAAGAGTATGCCCAGTCATCGGCTGTGAAATAAATACACGAAGTTTCATTTTGTTCTACCTCCATTTTTATTCCGCCGATATTGTACGTCTAGACTTGCCAGCGAAATAATTAATCAGTTCTGTTACATCTTCTGGGGTTTCCCAATCCCAGTGCTTAGTAGATGCGTAGATATCCGGAAGATTTCGAGACTCGTTATCGGTAAGGTCGAATCCGCGACCATAAGTCCAATAAGCATTAGATAGAGGTACATAAGACTGAATAGTTACACGAGGGTCTTCAAGCAAGTCCACCTCTCGACTACAGATTGTTCTGTAGAGTGAGAAGAAGTAGACATGAGATGCTCCTGCCGACAGAATGTGTTCGATTACTGCGTTTGCTGTTCTTCCACTTGAGATGAGGTCATCAATCACAATCACATCTTTACCGATAAGGTCAATATCCCTGTCTGGGACAACCTTCACCAACTGGTCGTCCTGAGTGTTCGTAGACTGGTCATAATGCTGAACTGCATAAACAACGTCAGAAGTTATGTCAAGTCTATCAGTCAGCATTTTACCTGCAACTGCAACGGATGCATAGATACAAGTACCGTTGTCAGGTGCTTGAACCATTGTCTTAAATGTACTCTCAAGAAGTGTAGCTTGAGCAGAAGTAATATAGGGCGTATTAGATTTCGCTCTAGGAAACGACCAAGAACCTTCATCGATAAGGTCAAGAATCGCATTGAGAATTTTACCACAGTTTTCTGGACGAACACATCTACCGTTCTTTCGGTCGAACACACTGACTTCCAAGTCGATGAGTCCTGGTGTTGCAGAAACGAAAGAGTGGTCAGGATTCTGTTGGTCGGTACAGAAAATATCCACATTAGGAGCTATCTGCAGAAAATAGACAGGTACTGGCTTATCTGGACAATCACGGCTGGTATCAGGAACCAGTACGCAGCATTTAGATTCCTCATTTTGCCAGTAATATTTCGACTTCGATATAGTCTGCGTACCAAGGTCTGACGGGTAAAAATCATACATAAAGGTAACCTCCTAAATAAATTATATCAATATTATAACACATTTTACCTACAGAAACGAAGTTTCATAACAAACGGTACTGCTTAATTGCTGCACCGTTGCGTATACATTTACACAACCAGTAATCATGCATTTAAGCAGTACCGATGGAATTATTAGTCGTTGCGAACCAAGCTGTAGAACTCATTACGGAGGTCGGAGTCTGTCTTAAATACACCTCTCAGAGTTGCAGTTCTGGTCTTGGTACCTGGCTTCTTGATTCCGCGAGCTGTCATGCAAGAATGCTCTCCCTCAATTACGACAATAATGTCTTTAGTACCGAGTACTTTTTCGAGAACATCAGCGATGTCAGACCCAATACGTTCTTGAAGCTGAAGCCGCTTACCTACCATATCAGCAATACGAGCTACCTTGCTCAGTCCGATTACTCTACCTTTCGGGAGATATCCAACGTGAACCTTCATATTATACATCAAAGCAATATGATGCTCACAGTAGCTAAAAATCGGAATATCAGAAATAGTGACAAGGTCACCGGTAGCACCTTCCTCAAAGCACTTATCAAATTTCTTTGCGACTTCATCGTTGGTATAGCACATACCCTCAAATACCTCTGCGTACATCTTAGCTACACGCTTAGGTGTGTCTTTGAGTCCTTCCCTTTCAGGATTGTCACCAAGAGCAACCAGTATGTCTTTAATCGCATTCTCAATAGCTTTCATGTCTATGTTCTGCATCTATTATACACCCCTCTTGTCTGGCTCCCAGATTAGCTTATGAAGCTGAAGTTGAACCTTAACATAAACCAGCTTGTTCTCAAGCAGATATGCTACAATGTCAGCAGGGTCGATTTTACCCCAGACAGGGCTGACATAAATCTGAGCATCAATCTCTGGATTATCTTCTAGCACGTGCTTCATCTGGTCAAGGTCTTCTTGACTACCTACGACAAACTTCAGCACGTCAGTAGTTTCAAGAAGTTCCAGATTAGATGTTAGCATTTTATCAGACTCACCCGAGCTGATTGACTTCCAGTCCATAGTAAAGAAGTAATCCATAGGACCTTTCTTTGACTCAGGTTGACTATCGATGACCTTACCTAAGTCGATTGAACCGTTGGTTTCGATGTTCACCCAGTATCCACGCTTTCTAAGCTCGAATATGAGTTCACCTACATGCTTGTTGATAAGCGGCTCACCACCTGTAAGCGTAATGCACTTGCACGGGTAGAAGCGTTCGATGTGATAAAGAATTTTGTCGATGTCCATTCTGTCGAAACTGATACTGCCATCACAGTCAGAAAAATCTGCCTTACACGCATACTGCGAATCGCAGTAGGTACAGTCAAGATTACAACCGAAAAGCCGAATAAAGATTGTAGGTGCACCGGTACGAGCACCTTCGCCGTCGATACTGTAGAAAATTTCAGAAACCGGGAATGTCAGCTTATCCATTATCCTTCACCTCACTTTTTCTTGTCCAATCACTTTCGAACTCTTTAAGATACTGCTTAGCTATGTCTGCAGTCATCATACAATAAGAACCATCGGTCTCATATACCTTAATGTGCTGTAAACCTTTAATGCGTTTACTTAGCACAGCCCATATCCAAGCAATCATCATCTCGCAAGTCGGATACTCGACATATTGATTAAGAAAACCGTGGTCAAACCTTTCAATGATTTCCTCATTTACGACCGCTTTCAACTCACCAAAGTCAATAACCATACCGGTTTCTTGCAGAACCCTATTCTGAACACAGATTTCCATATGATATGTATGTCCGTGCAGAAATTTACATTTTCTATCATGATACGGCAGAAAATGACACGCATCGAATACGAACGACTTGCAAATCTGCATTATAGGCTGAGACTTCCTGTGATATTTCTTATGACAGGAATGGCATAAAGGCATAAGATTCGTAAGCGAATAATTTTCATGGTCGCCGTCAACATGGTGCACCTCGATAGAATTATCCTCCCAGCTTAGCTGTTTACCACAGCATAGACAAGTTGCCTCGGGGTGGTAGAACATAGCTTTGGCTCGATAACTGAATTTGTTACCAGCAGAGTCGTATCCAGGATATAACTCACCCACCAAACCTGCCATACCATTCACTCGGTCAGCATAACTACCTTCTTCCCACATCTTTGCGATAGTTTCAGAAACCTTAGCTCTTACTTCCGCGTCAGCCATACGATTATCAGTCTTCATCTGATGTTTTCTGGCGTCGCTCTGTAAACCGAGCTCCTTAGCTCGAGTCATCACAGTCCAATCTGAGCAACCGTACTTCTCAGCAATTTCCTTATAAGTCAAGTGCATATCTAGATATTGTCTGAGTAAGTCTTCCTCAATCTCGAATTGACGCTTAGGTCCACTTTTTGCCATAGATTATCCCTCCGAGTTGATTGCCGGGTCTTTCACGCCGTTAGCTTCAAAAGCTCTCGCTCTGTCGATGCAGGTACCGCACTTGCCACACGGTCCGGATTCACCTCCGTTATAGCAGCTCCAGGTATATTCATAAGGAACCTTGAGTTCAAGCCCCTTCTTTACAACCCCAGCCTTGCTAGAACCAGCAAAGGGAGCGACGAGTGAAACCTTGTCATAAGTTCCGATACCAATTGCGTCATTCATCGAGTCGATGAATTCCTGAGAGCAGTCTGCGTACGCATTACCAGCAGCGTCGTCTGCGTGAGCACCGATATATACGAGTACCTCTTCATCAGGATAAAGAGAAGCTGCCAAAGAAGCTGCTGTTGAAAGGAACAGCCCATTTCTGAATGGAACATAGGTTGCTACCATACCGTTATCACTTCTATCAATCTGGTCAGAATAATCTCCTTCTGGCACTTCGTTGGTAGAGTGCTGAAGCAGCGGGCAGTTGCTATGCTTAAAGATAACTGAAAGGTCGAGTTCGATGTGCTTCACATTGTAATGCTCAGCAACTCTAGCAGCTGCTTCAAGCTCACGCTTGTGCTTCTGACCATAGTACATGGATACAGAAGTCACGTTAGCAGCACCATATTTATAAACTGCAAGCCCCAGGCAAGTAGTACTATCAACACCTCCGGAACTTAATACGATAGCTTTAGGCATCGTAAGTCACCTTCCTTTCTACTGCTGACTGCATAACAGCCAATCTTCGTGCAGTTTCAAATTCCTTGTATTCAGAATGTTCAGGGTGAACATATGTGGAGAACGGGAATATCGCGATACCACCTCTGGGAGCAAAGATACCACGTACTTCCAGATACTTAGGTTCCATCAGCGTAACCAAATCTTTCATGATGATGTTGACACAGTCTTCGTGAAAGTCACCATGATTGCGGAAGCTGAACAGATAGAGTTTAAGTGACTTAGACTCAACCATCTTTTCGCTCGGGATATAGCTGATGATAATCTTTGCGAGGTCAGGCTGCCCTGTCTTAGGGCAGAGTGAGGTGAATTCGTAAGCATCGAATGTTACGACATAGTCATTGTCAGGATGCTTATTCACGAATGTTTCGAGTACGCTGGGGTCGTAGTCGTACGTATACCGAGTATTCTGATTACCCAGCAGATTGACGCCCTGAAGCTCTTCAGAATTTCTACCGGTCATGATTACGCCTCCTCTCCTTTGAATTCGTCTTTCAGATAATAATCCTTCCAGCTGTGTCTCTTGATGAGCATACCATCACCGAAGCTCATGAAACGATATCTCTTATCCACTGCATGCTTATATGCTGCCATGATTTCGTTATAACCAGCAACGACAGATACGAGCATCATAAGAGTCGTCTCAGGAGCATGGAAGTTAGTGATAAGACCGTCGATGCAATTTACACGGTCAGCTGTCTCAGAACCAGGATAAATAAAGATGCTGGTGTCTGTAGAAAATTCTGTAGGATTCTCCCAAACCTCTGGCGGAATAGAAGCAAGTGTGCGGAGCGATGTTGTGCCGACCGCAACGACATTGTGTCCTTCAGCATGAGCCTGCTTGATATCCTTGATTATATTGACAGGACAGCAACAATGCTCTGTGTGCATAGCATGATTTCTCAGGTCCTTAACAACAACCGGCTTAAACGTACCAAGTCCAACATCAAGGGTAACTTCTCTTATCTTCACGCCCTTGTCTTTAAGAGTCTGAAGAAGCTCAGGAGTGAAGTGAAGACCTGCGGTGGGTGCTGCACAAGAAGTTCTTTCCTTAGCATAAACGGTATTATACATTTCGGAGATATACTTCTCAGAATGACCTCTGCCTTGAATATATGGAGGAAGAGGAGTCTCACCGATTTTATCAAGAACGTCCCAGCCGTTAGAATTAGCAAAGTCAAGGAACACTTCACCTTCATCGTCACAGCTCTTGATTGTGATTTCTGCATCGTCAGCACCATTAAGGATAAGAACAGTACCTTCTCTCTGAGGCTTGCTAATCATCGCCTTCCAGGTAGAGCCGCCTTGATACTGAACAAACAGAATCTCGACAGTATTATCTTCATCCGGCTGTGTATCTTTCTTATAAGCAAAAGCTCGTGCCGGAATAACCTTCGTATTGTTAAGAACAAGCACATCTCCTGGATTGAAGTAATCACAAATGTCTGTGAAGTGCTTGTCGTCGAGTGCTACAGCTACTCCATCCTTGTTCGCTTCGACAGTTGTATCGACGATAAGACATCTAGCACTTGCTCTGTCTGGAAGCGGTTCTTGAGCAATAAGCTCTTGAGGGAGGTCATAGCGATAATGAGCAGAAGAATACTGCTCTTCAGCGGGAGTTGTATCAAGTCCCTTTGCAGTTACGGTTTTAGAGGTGCTGAAAATATCAGGCACACCAATTTCCATCTTTTCGTTATTCATAGTCAATCGTCCTTTCGTGTGTTATAATTCTATACGTTTTCTTACCTGGGTTGAAATCTTATATGATACAGGAGACATCAGCGCTTCTATTGTAATCTGGAATGCAATTCCAAGTAAGAAATTACCAGCTATGCTCTTTGCATCCATACCCCAGCAATCCATACCCAACGCTGAGCAGAATCTCGGGATTGAGAAGGGAATCATTACCAAGAGTGTGAACAGACCTAAGTCAGTAGACTTACCTAAGATACTCGAACCAATTGAGCGGAGCGAGTAGCTTGAAAAACCTTTACCGGGTTTCTTTTTCTTAATGAAAGCAAATAGCTTATCATTCAAGAAATCACCTACAGCGTAAATCAGAATGCCAACGATAGTGACATAAATACCGCCACCGTAGATGAAATCAAATGCGGATTCATTCGCTTCTGCATACTCAGGCACGGGAATACCGGTAAATGCTTTCGCGATTAAGGCTGCGACAACAGCAAAAATAGCTGAAGTGTTGCCGGATAATCTTGAGGCTTTATAACCGAACACTTCTGAGAATACGTCAGAGACGATATAGGTTGCGATAAAAAATAGAGAATCGCCTGTTGCAGTTGCCATGACAGTAGGTCCTGGTATGAACAAGGCATCTACAGCGTCAAGTGCGCACAGCACAATTCCCATCAGACTGAGAAGAGCACCAAGAGCATATCCAACACCTTTATGCTTCTTTTCACCGAGCTTGCCCGCCAACAGCATACCAAAAACGGTGAGCACCAGCATACCTATAATTGAAAAGATACTGGTTTCTTTCGCTTCCAGGATTTTTACCATCATCGGTACACACAAAGCATAGCTTGCGACATTGATAGACATAAGCACAGCAAATAATGCTGGTGCTTTACTCCACGACTCTTCTGATTCGATTTTTGGTTTCATAGTTGATTATTCCTTTCGTATCGATTTTGACTTTAGCAAGGGGATACCTTACTCACTGTTCTCGTTTTATCGAGGGAGAACTCTACTCACTATCTATACACCCATATGAACATCACCTCACACATAGCACGCTAACGCACGCTACACATTTATATCTTATATATAATGTTTACAACCTCACACGATATCACAAGCAAAACCACTGCACATAATACGCAATATGTGTGTGCTGTATAACATAATTATATATGATGCAAAACACGATAAACGAAGTTTACGTTTTCTTAACTGCCCCTGAACCATCTTTACCGGCTTGGTCGTCTTCGATGAATTTCTTTATCATCTTTGTTCTGAATAACACAGGTTGGTCTTCTATATAATCAGCCGTGTATCCTTGACACCTTGCTAAAATACAACGTATCTCAGCATCAACCTGGTCATATTTACTTCTTAGAAGCTGCCAATAGAGTTTTCCATTCTTTGAGGTCTTCTTCGGTCGGTCGAAAGTAGTAGTCATTGACTGGTACGTATGCCCACGCACGACCTCCGCATTTCGGACACTTGAACTCAACACGTTTCTGAAGTCCGACGTTGAACTCTTCCATGTAACGGCGTTCGATAAGCTCTTCGTCGACCGCCATGAGGTTACCAAGCCACTCGCAAGCTTCTGAAATATCAACAAAATCAGTATCAGAAACCGATGCAATAGCAGCGCCGAGTGCTCGGAATTCCTCGTCACTCTTATCAACCTTCGCTGTGTAGAACAGCATATCCTGACACCGGTTAAGGTGCATCTTAACCTCAGCATTACAGAACATAAACTCTTCAGGTTTAATTACAAATGCCTTCTTAAGTTCTTCACCCTTATCCGGACGAAGAACTCCGATTGTAGTTAGGTCAATCTGCTTAGGCTCGGTGTAGAACTTACCTTTAGAACCAGCTTCATTTATACAGTCAGTACATACCCAGTTCTGAGCTGTCCAAAAAGGTCCCCAGGTAAGAATACGCAGATGTCTTAACAGAAGAAAATAATCAGGCTCATATAATTTCCGCACATCAATCTTAGGCTCGATTACCTGAGGTAAAATGTGCTTAATCATAGCTTGATGTAGATTGTCAGAAGACAATCTAAGTTTCTCCATCCGACTGGTATACCCACTGACAGTAACTGTCTGCGGAATTCCCACATCAGAATAATCATACAGAAATTCATGGTCTTCATTCATTAGTGCCATTAAATTCACACCTTTCTTTGATTTAGTAGAAAATGCGTGTGCAGCGGTAGTATCTTATCTACAGTATAAGTATAACACACTTAACACACGCATTTCGAAGATTCTTTTTAATTCAACGACTTGTCAACTGAACCATAAAGCTGTTCATAAGGAACAGTCTCCGACATAGAGTTGTTATCTAGTCTAATGATTTGTACTGGAGCTCTGAATCTAAGGTTTGAGAAGTTCTGCTTCTTGATATCCAAGGATGGGTTCTTCATATACAGGTTAAGATAAACCTTACCTGCTCGTGTCTTTGCTGATGAAGGATTCCCATTCCACTCCCAGTTCATGTTGACAAGGAGATTCCCATTAGGTACAAAATCAGAGTTATTATCGTCCCAACCCTGATGTACGCCGGCAGTACCGGAAATTTTCAGATTAAGATTATCAGGTATACGAATAATCGTATTCTGATTGATAGGACCTCGAGATTCTATTTCTGGTGTCTTCTCACCTTCATTACCTGTTGTCTCTTCTGCTTTCTGTTCAAGATTGTACTCAAAGAATAATGGTGGGAAGTTCACATATCCGAGGGACGACCATACTCTATCGATTCCTCCATTATAATCTTCCCAACCTTGATACTTAACCCAAACATCAAGCATTGCAGAGCATACACCGTTCTCACCCATAGTAACGCTAGAAAATCTACAAGACAAACTATTGCCTTTATCTTCTTCATCACTATCGATTGCTTTGGTGAATATCTGAGGAATCATCATCCAAGGTAAGTCAAGCTCGATTGTGTTGCCACCGCCTACAAAAGAAGAATACTTCCACTCACCGACGTTTGTAAAGAAAGGCTTATTTACCTGACAGTGATTTACACCGAACAAGCACGTCTCGGTAGACTTATGACCTGTAGGAGTATCTACCTGGAGATTATCACCTTTAAGTGTCAGGTAGTCGATGTCCTCAAGATGTAGCAATAAGCCATCTGAACGAACACCATCCTCGATTACAGTCGAAAAGTCTAGAGTAACATTACCTCGAATGTGAGCAAGAGTACCTGTAGAATCTAAGGAAGCTCTCCATTCAGAAGCATTACCTGTCATCTGAAAGATAACACCATTCGGATAATAGCAATACTGATACTGGGTCAAATCGACGCCAGGAAGAATAGGAATAAGAGTATCTGGCATTTCTTTGAAACCGCTGTGCTTTATAAAACCAAGTAAAGTATCGGTAATTCGTAGTCTCTGACTATTCTGGTCGTTGATTACGTCCGTCAAATCAGAACCAGTACCAACCTTAACTACACCATAGCAATTAGGAGTTGCAGGTACTGCAAAACCACGCTCAACAGCTTCAACTGCGAACATGACTGACTGATACAATTCAGTTGACCCAGAAGTAGGAGTTTTCTGCTGAAATGAACGAGATTCACCTGGAGGGTCGAGTATCGTGTAGGCATCAGCAGCATCATAGGCGAATTTAATATTTCCTTGGTGGTCATCACTTCGATTATACACTCCCGCTATAAAACCCATTTCGTACGCGATAGTACCAACCTGAATTGGATTAGCATTAGGTGTTAATCGAGTCCACAGCTTGCCTATCAAACCTAGAACGGAATTGCTTGATTCAATGCCTTCATCATATATTGCAGTAGACACTTCCAGCTTATCATCACCATAACCATACAGAATAGGATAATTCGGCTCAGGAGTGATTAGCAAAGAACCTGGAACAATACTTTTATCTGTATATTGGGTATTATCGAACGCACCGCTATACGCAGCCTCACCCATCGAGATTGCATGAGCAAATCTCCACCAGCCGTCTGCATTTGTCGAATTGGCATATCGGCAGACATATCGAGCAGAAACATTCTGAGTGAAAGAATCCAAGGTACCTGTTATCGTACCAGTTACGGTGGCGTTAATCGTACCTTGAGCGGTACCGTTTACCGAACCTTCCACAGGGTACTCTGTCTCCTCAACGATAACATTACCTGTTACTGAACCGGTAACCTTAGCCTCCATTTTAGACTGCTTTGCTGTACCAGAAACTGTACCAGAAACTGTGCCGTACTCGGTTATGATGTTTTCAACAGTATTGCCATTAGCACGCTCAGTACCGCCCGCCTCAGCGACATCATTGATTACCCAGAAGTAATCACCTATACCAACAGTCGGTGAGTGTAACTCAAACCAATTCTTAGCATCATCTATCGTAAGGAAAGGACCGAATTGTCTTCCTCTAGCGTGACCAGAACTTCTACGATTTGCGTAATCTGAAAATACCAACTCTAGCATAGCTAACTGCTGCGTAGTCAGAATACCGTCTACTCCGTGCAGATTAGCAAGTACAGGAAAAGACACCTGAGAGTCGTAAACTGGTTTCTTAATCGTATGGTCGTTGGATGGCGAGTTATAGGATGGACTTAAATCTGTAACACCCGCCTTTAAAGACACATATGGAAAATACAAAGCTCGATGGTCTATTATATCAGCACCAGTTTTGCTTGGTGCCTGGGCTTGATGCCAGGACATTCTTGCGAAAGCTGCTAAGGTTTTCGCATCAACTCGATGCAGACAATTAAAATTATCTACAACCGAGTCATCACCTGTATATGGAGTTTCATCTGAAACGATAATACCCCGAGTAGGTTCATCTTGAGCATTACCAGCTGTCTCTGCATTGGTTGACATACTTCTTAGCAGCATACCTAGATTGGACTCGAAAGCAATCCACAACCATCTATCGATATCAATAAGGTTAGTGACTTCGCCTTCAGAACTACCTCCAGTTTCACCGAACTTTATGCCATAGATGTGGTTGTCCTTAACCGCAGACAACAAGTCTTTATAATTCTCGGCACCTTGAATGCCGTCAAGAGGAATCATCCTGGTTTTATAAGGATTCTCTGTCAGCAGATAGTGTCCCTGAGAATCACAGGTGATAGTACCCAGTAGCAGTTCATTGCCATAAGGAAGGTCGTCGTTAATGACGATAACAGCACCTTGATATACGCCATTCAGCGGCGGAATTAGACGCTCATCGTGACGTGCAGATTTAGGAGCGGTATACTGTACAGCTAACTTTATAAACTTGGTATAGCAGGGATTCTCAGGATTCTGACCAGTATTGGTTGCTACATCCGCAACCTCAGGAACAGAAATTGCATCTGCTTTATAAATCTTGGTTTCATCATGAGCATCTACATAATAGCCGTATACCAAAGCCACACCGCTTGATATAGCAAGTCTACCGTCATCTTGAGCAATAGACAATTTATAATCGTCTTCGTCTCGACAACCGGTAGCGTAAGATGTGACATGCCAATTAGCTTTATCATGTACAAGAGGATTTTTGAATGAATTCAGACCAGGACCTTGCATTGAAGTAGCACCAGTGGTCTGGTCTGTTTCGACAGGAACACCGAACGCCTTGTTTATTGCTTCTGCCACCATATCAGCATAGCCAGACAGGTTCACCTCCCGTTTGAGCAGCGTGTTCAACGCTGCTCTCTGGTTAAATTCAGTAATAAGTTCACCACCGTGTGTGTCTGTACTATATGGAGTTATATAAGAATTGGCAGATGAATAGACAAGAAAACGATGGTCATTAGCTTCCTGAAGGTCGTACAATCTGTCATCTGTTGCCATAGGTATTAACCTCCTTCACCGTCGGGTACAGTCAAAGTCTGAGCGCTGTCAGCACCAGAACCTATGCCATTGGTTTCTTTCTGAGAAATCACCATGGTGTACATATCAGAAGTAACTGTAGTATTCATAGCGACTTGGAAGCCAATATAATACTGCACACCTTCTTTTCTACCAAGGTTCTTACCGTCGATATAGTTCTTGGTAATGGTATATCCTTTCGCTTCTACCTTAGCTTTCTCAGCATCACTAATTCCATTCGGAAAAGTGCAATACTGCTGCCCGCCGCCACATCTCTTTTCTACCTCAGCGAGAACCTCAGTTGCTAGAATATTTGGCATAGAAGGCTGAAAGTATGTTTGAACTTGAGCATCATATTCAGTAGCCGAAGGGTGATTGGTAGTTCTGATATTCATCTTACATCACCTCACTGAAAATCTGTAATAGGTTTGAGCTCTTTATCGAACTCCTTGCTAAGACTGCGTACAATCTTTGACACTGCCAACTTAGACTTTACCAAGATGCAGTCTGCATCGTCAATTTCATCGACAATCTGAATTTTTCCTGCAACGACGAGCTCGTCAACCTCAGCTGCGTCTAATTTCTTGATATCCGCATAGCACTTCAAGGGCTGCGTAGCTGCTGCTTCTTCTTCTTTGCCTTTGATAATGTCAAGCTTATCGGTTTCAGCTACCTCAGGCTTCTCTTTAGTTCCCTCGAACTCATCAGCAGTGGAAACCGTCTGCTCGATTTCCGCCGACTCAGCCTCAATCGGTGTATCCTGGTCCTCATCTAGCACAAGCTGGTCACAAAAACTGCTGGTACACTTATAGAACATAGGAAGGTCAGGATAAATCTGAATACGCTTAAGCGGATTATTGCACTTAGGACAGAACTGCGGAATCGGAGCAACGACAGGTGCGGTATTCATTGGCTGAATTTCACCGTTCCAAATCTTTGCAGTACAGCCTGGCTGAAAATAAGCAATCAACTTCATATCGATTACTTCGAACTCACCTTTATCTGTAGTGCAGACCAGAGTTAAGGTCTTATCTGCCGCCATTACATACTTCACCGAATTGATGTGTGCCAATTCAGGAACTTTAAACTCATTGCCAGTCGGAAGACTAATCCAATAAGCATCATACATCGAGTACTGATTCTTAATGGTAATAAGCTGATTTCCCTGACTATTCTCGTTCTCGAAGTACGGAACTGTCTTAAAGCCAAGAGAAGTCAACAGAGCAAGCTGCTCAGACACAGTAAACTTTCTTGCAGAAGAATACAAAGAATATGCCAGAAAGTCATTCTTGGACACATAACCAGTAATCTCGAAAGGAAGGCTGTAATTCTTTATCTGATTCGGTGTGTGTTCAACTGGACTGCCAAGCAGAGCTCCTGTTTCATTGTAAGACACGGTCGCTTCAGGTAGATTAAGTTTCAATCTAATCATCTGATAACACTCCTTTACATTTTCTTAGGTACCATTGTACGCACGGCACCGATAATTTGGTTAAACCGGATTTATATAAATCAGTAACTACTTTCGCCGGCATGTGAAGTTCCTTTGCGATTTCATTCACGCTCCACGGCGGTTCATCAGAAGTTCTGTTTATAACGTGAAGAACACTAATTTCTTCAGGGGTAAGCAGCTTCTCGACTACTTTAGAGATATTCATCTGTTTCTGGTCAAACTCATATTTATCTTCTATCTGTTCTTCCATCGGAATGTCAGCATCCTCGCATTCAAATTCCGAGAACGTCACTTCAGGATTTACCAGCTTATTCATCTGGTTTCTTATATAAGGAAACGCATATGTGCTCAGAACTGCGTATGTATCAGCGTCAAATCGGTCTATAGCAGTTATCAATCCCATAATTCCTGCCGATACGAGTTCTTCACTGTCGCTCTCACTCGGAAAGCGACTTGCGAAATACATCTGATAGCACCTATGCACAAGACCCATATTGTCCAAAACCAGTTGATTTCTTACCGCAGGGTCTCTTGTCCTTGCATATTCTTTCAGTAGTTCTTGATTTTTCTGTCCTTTGCTCATCTAACACTCCTTGTCCTTCACTATTATAATATTGGTTTGCGTCATGATTTACCGACTACTGCTTCTCATTCCACGACTTATCGTGCGAGCTGTCCTCAACCACCTCGTGAGGCAGCAGTAAGCCCCAGGATTTGTTTCCAGAACCATCATCGATAACCTTTCTGACATTCAGTTTCTTTACCCATCTCTTCTTTGTGACACCACTTTCGGTTACCTGCTCGACTACCCAGATAGTTGCTGTCTGTGTCCAGATAGCATAAAAGTCACGCACTGAATCTGTAATCTGAGTATTATTGCCTATGACAGGACCTTCTCTCAGCTTACCCCAACCTTGAAATATATAACCATCACGAATAGGGTCGTCTGGCTTTACAGAGGCAACTGTCGAACCGATATTAGCTGTACCGGTTTTTACGACAGTAGTGTCAGAAGAATCATAATTACGCCAGAAAGTGTAGGTAGTAGTACCTTCAGCCCATTGTGCCGTATATACGTGATTTTCCTGAACATCCGAAGGTGGTGCTCCACTTGGAGACCAACCGATAAATGCGTAGCCGTCTCTCGTCGGTACTGGAGGAAGTGAATCATTCTCTCCTTGAACTACCTCGTGTACTAAATCTGCAGTAGAACCACTCCAGTTTCCTCCGTTCGGCTTATAGGTAACCTGATACGAAAGCAACGGCGTGGCATTAACCAAATCACTTAATTGCCACGTCCCCCAGCCGTCTTCCAGTCTAAGTGTCACAGTAGTCTGACCGCCTGCAGGAATAACCAGAGGAGACGTTAGGTTAAAGGTATAGAACGCATTGTTATAGTCCTGCTGTGAAATATAGTTTCCGTCATATGAGTATTGATTATATTGCGCACCTGCATTTTTAGTGTATCTAGGTATAAACCAGGTTAGTTCATTGCTAAAAGGTTCAGAGCTGGACGTAGTGCAAAGATTAGACCTAGGTTCAGACGCAATAGGAACAATCTGAGATATTTTTGTCCATGCGTTGTACTCGCATAGAACAAACATACCTGATTGTCCCGCTGCCTGCCCAGCTGCTATCTGAGAAACAGAATGATTACCTGCGTTACAAGCGACTATATTTAAACGAATACCTCCCAACTTTGCGGGAGTGGTATCGTCGTTATGAATTGTGATGTGTACTGGGTTATTATACCAATGGTCTGAGGTAGCCCAACGGTAGGTATCATTGGAAGTATCGATACGTAGTCCCATAATATCACCAACCTATTCCAATAGTACCGACTGGAAAGTCATCTGCAAGAGGTGCCGTCTTGGATATAACCAGAGTTGTATCGTTTGCTGTTTCGATATAGTTTACATCAGAAGTCGTACGACGCATCTTCATACCTCGCAGTAAATCCACAGACTTACCTGAACCAAGTCCGGTTAGCAAATCCAACCAGGTCACTTTATCTGCTTCAATAATGCCTTCGTTACCAGAAAAGTCTAGCAGCCCATTATTATCATCGATAACAGATACACTCATAGTCTGCTTCCCGTGTCTGGATTTTGCTATCGTGACCCATATAGGGTAATCGACGTTGTTGATGTTAACCTCAGTTCCGTCTGTCAACTCTGCTGTATAGAATGCAGTGTCAAAGAACGAACGAGGTGAAGTCTTAGCGACTATCTTGAGCGAACTAATAATCGGTCTAATAGCTGGGTCCGGTATTTTACCTGATGTGTAGTTAAGGTCTTTCTTAGAATACAGAAAAAATTCAGACTTCAGTGCGTATGCTCTTGTCGTTTCTGGTGACTTCGGTATTGACAAATCATCTCTGAGGACGCACTCTTGCAAAAATTCACCCAGACTTAGGTCCTGGAAATCCTTGTCGACATAATCCTCGATATTCCAACCGAAATCAAGAAACATCTTACGAGCAGTTAATCTTGAAAGAACCGACTTCATGTTGTAGTAATATGAACCGCTTTTATCAGGAATGGGCTGATTATACCGAGGAACCACTGCATCATACCTCCCAGGATAACCCGCGGTAGATGACAAGGTCGGATTATCAATCCAAACCATCGCTGATGCTAGATAAATATAATCATCGTCTGTGTTCAATACTACGAACTTATATTTCTTACCGTATGCCCATACTGATTCATTAGAGTGTTGCAATTCGATGAAAATTCCAGCGGTTACATCGGTAGCGGAAGTCGTGAAGGAATAACTATCAGACTCTGATGTCCATACAGTTCGTTCTCTCCCTGCATAAGCTGAAGTCCAAGAAGAACGAGGAATGCGTAACTTCCGAGAGTGAGTATCAGATTGATTCGTAATGTTCTGACTTTGAGTAGCATCTAGAGAAATGTCAGGCATTGTTTCTGTAGAACAGATTAACTTAGCCTGACCGTCCTGGACGGTGTTCCAGACATATCCCATTAGCCAAAACGACTGTGTTCCTAGAATTATCGGCTCACCAGGGTAAATCGGACAGCCGTCTACATAAAGAACTCCAGAGTCAATTGTATAAGGGATACCAGTCATGTCAACCTCGAAATCGAAATCACCTAATTGGTCTTTTGTAGCTTTCAACCACTGCGGTATTGTACAATGAATGTAACCACCGAATCGATTAATCTGATAGATAGAGCTATCATGCTTAACATCTTTGGTACACAGGTAAACACCATTCGACTCTTTATTCGGCTGATTCGAAACTACATACGCGGAGCCTTTATTAAGTGATGGAACAACATCATTAGATATCTTCCAACAAGCATTTCGACCAGTTCTATGGTATGTACCACCAGCAGTCGTAGCAAGGTCGGTAAGAACCCAGTGGTCATCATCCAGCGAGTTATTACCTAGATATACCAAACCCTCTGACACTGGAGTTTTTCCACTCCACCAGCTTCCCATATAATCAGGCAGTTTCTTGTCATAAAGATAAAGCACAGCTTGGTCATCACCGTTAGCGGTGTAAAGACGAGTGAAGTCAATGACCTTCTTCATCTTCGGAGCCGAATAAGAGTCATAGCTACCGACATTCACCTTACCGGTATCCTTCTTAACTGGTATAATGTAGAACGGATATGCCGTCGAAGGGTAAGTTGAATAGGTATTTATACCAGTTACCAGATACATATATTGATCTCGGTCACTGCTAGGTATAACCTCTACTTGAGTTTCAACCTTGTTCACGTCTGACAACGCATCTTGGTACTCAGCATAGGTAAGTCCGTAAGAACCAAGGTCTTGAAACAAACCAGTACCGTTAATGAAATCCAAATCCATATAACCAAATGTGGATATCAAAATCTGACCTGCAGGGTGTTCCACTAACCCACGGTAATCAGCTGGCACAGGATTACCTCCCATACTTAACCAAAGGTAACCAGCAGAATTCAATGAGAGATTGTTGATATCTCGTGTCTCATGGTAACAGTCTTCTACCAAACCATTACCAGCGAAGATAAAGCCCTGAGGTCCGTAATACAAGGTGTTCACGTCCAAGTCCTCTAAAGACAGTCCTCGAACAATCAGCTTCAGCACGCCTCCAGAAATCGTAGAAATCTTTTCATTGAAATTAAGAATTTCAGGATAGGCAACAAAAGTCAGATAACCATGAGCGGAAACAGCACTGGATGCTTTATTACCAAGTGCGTCTGATACATAAACTCCGAATATATTTCCGACCGCAGTTTCTATTGCTTCTTTCTCGTCGGCATCAACAATCTCAATTTGTTCGGTAGAAGCTGACGGATTCTTGAAAACGTCGATATAAGCTTCATAATCCAATCCAACAATGGGAACTGCACCCCAAGACGCACCTTGAACACGAATAGTTTGCGTATAGAATTGCCCACCTTTAGAAGGTTTCCATGCGTCAGCATCGGTACCTGGCTTTAGCTCCACTCGCCTCGTCACGCCATATGTTACCAGCGTATTATAGATGTAATTGGTGATTACATTCGGGTCTGCACCGGTCTCTTTGAGGAACTCCTCATAAGTTGACCAACCTACAACTCGACCGGTATTATAGGTTTTCTCTGCCATAAAATCACTTCCTTTTCAGAATTTGAACAACAGTACATCTGCTTTTCTTCTCGAGCTCCCAGCGTTTGTCGCCGTAGAAAATATGCTCACCATGTTCATTATAAGCATCAAGATACCAATACGTATCATCTTCATCCTCGACACCTGCTACAAGTGTACCTCCAGTGAGGTGCCTTGCGATGAGGACAGTATCAAATCTAAGGAGTAGCACCTGAGCTTGCTTCAGCAATGCAGCTTTTCGAATTGAAACTGCCTCATTGATTTTATCCGCGAACATATCTGGTGTGATGTGCTCTTTGAATTCGTAGATTACTCTATTATCATATTTCGGGAATCGATACTGCTCATTGTGAACCTTACCTCCAATGTACTCGACCATTTCCCAATACTCACCACTATCAAAGGTAAGTCTGCACATACGATAATCATTCTTCACTCGAACAACCCACCAGGTTTCCTCAGTGATTGCTCTTGACTTTGAACGGGTTTTCTTAGTAGCTGCTGTAGTCTGTGTCTGCACCTGCGTATTAGGTTGGATAGTAGGAACCGTAGGCTTACAGTCGATTACAGGCAAGCACAACTTGCGGTCTTTCACGACGTAGAATTGATTAAAATATGAACGAAGACAATCCAGAATACTGAACGGGATGGTGGTAATCGGATTGTTCTCTTCGAGTTCATCTCTGCACGTACCCAAATCGCGCTTAATGAATGGAAACAGGTTCATCACCTTATCCAACAATTCCATCACTGTCTGCTTCGCAATCGGAGTCCAAGGTTTCAGAGCTCTAGAAATTCTGTAAGAACAAGAACACAACTCCTTACGCTGGTCTATATCCATTGCCATATACCAATGTCTTACAAATGGGTACATTAAACCGCCTCCTATAATATTTTCTTGTTATATACACATTATACAAGAAAACACCAAGGCTTTCGAAGTTAAAGAGCATCACGAATTGCTTAACTGCTACAAGGTTCCACAACAAATACACACAGTAAACCACTGCATTTAAGCAAAACCTACTCTGGTACATTTGCTTCTGCGTGCTCAAGAATTGCATCTACATCAGCGGTGGTAAACTCTATCAGGTTCCCGTGGTTAAAGTAGCCAATCAAGAATTTCGCTGACTGTTCGGTCTCAACCCAGCTTAGCTTAAATGCTACTCCTATCGGAACGTCGTTCGAATCGAGAATAGCAGCACAACTGTATTTGCCACCATCGACGCCGGTAGGAGCAACACCGTCAGACGTTATCATGTCTGCATACGGTACTGTAACCGCGTCGCCTTGAGACCAACCTGACTGATGCTTGATACATAGAATACTACCTGTTTGCGGCATACCAGCGCCGTTCGGGTTAATAAGAATGGGTTTCCCTGAAGCGTCACCGATGTAAAACTCACCTGTGTCCAGTATAATCGCTGGTTCACCGGGATAAAGTTTCATCAGATTTCTGTTCTGAGAAAACCCACGTTTAATCTGTATCAAGTCATAACCTTTTTCATTTCTTGCCAACGATAACAACCAGGTACAACCCTTGCAGCACTTCTTGCCTGCTGTAGACAGAAAGTATTTCATGACATCACCTCCTATTTATTCTAATATAGGTGATGAAATCAACTGTTATCGCCTTAGGGTATATAGCAATCGCATAACATACTCACTTAAATCATTTACATCCTTCTTAGGGAGCATTGGAATAATCGATGTACGAGCCTTTAGAGCTTGCTGAAGTTTAGCGGCACCTTTTGTACCTGCGTTGTCTCCATCCAGACAAATCAAGAACTCACGAATGTCTGTCGTGTTCAAAAAATCTATCTGAGTACCCGAACCAGTACCAAGTAATGCCCATGCTGGTATACCGTGACCCCATAATGTCTGCGCATTGATAATAGATTCTACCAGCACTACTCGTCTAGCAAAGATACTGTTATTCGGAACAATCTTATTGAATTCGAACACACCATAGACAGGTTTATCTACACCAAGCGGATAGTTATACCATTTCTTATCTACAGCACGTCGCACAACAAATGCTACAGAACCATCAGGTCTCTTTACAGGGAATGTTACCGAGTTGGTGACGGGGTCAAACCCCGTATCGAACACACGTTGAATGATAGGCTTGATATGACGAACGTCTGTTAGATAAGGAACTGACGTAGAACGATAAGACATCAATTCTACCTCAGTGACTTCAGGAGGCTTAATCGGTGTTCTAGGTGCGAGAGTTATGTTACCCGACCTATCAACAAACTCCACATCAGATATGGTCTGTATAAAATCAAGTCCGTATCTATCACCTGCTTCATGATTTGTAAGGTGATTTACCAATGATATGATTGTACCTTTAGCATCACAAGCAAAGCAGTGGTATTTACCATAATGCGGGTTGACTCGATTGTGACAAATACCGAACGACGGGTGTTGCTCATTACCCATACCATGAAAGGGACATTGGGTTAGAATATCATCACCAGACTCGTTCCAAATACGAAAGAACGATGTCGACGCCCGAAGAGCGTCGAACACCGCATCTACATCGATTGACCTTAAATCAACCTGCTGCTGTATTACCAAAGAAAGCACCTCCCTGTCCTGAATCGCCTCGAGACTGAATATATCCGTGGTCAGGGTCCCAGGTATATGTGAAGTGTTCACCAAACCTACAATTACGTCCCTTGCCAATCTCAAGCTGAATTACCTGGTGTGAATCTTCTGGATAAGCAATCGACATAACGAATGATGCGTGAATATTCAAACCATCACCACCACGAGCAGTCGAAACATCAGGATTTTGTGACGTATCTGAACCACCTCTGTTCGCCTGCTGAGTAACACCAATAGGGCATCCCGTTTCTACGCTGACAGACATCAAGTCTTCAGCTACATCAGCAGTTGTACTGGTTTCGCTCTTATAAGCTGCATTGATACGTTCGTTTTCGACATAGGTAATACCATCAAGAAGTAACAAGTCCAGATGAGCAGTTTCAATCCAAGTTCTGAGCTTAGATGGAGTTATATGACCGTTGAACTCCTTTCGAGACCTTATCAGAATACCTTCTTTTCCTTGCATTTCTTGAACATAGCTGTTATATGCTTTCATATCCACAGCATCTCCGCGACGAAGTGCTGAATTAGAAATACCTGATAAGAAAGTGTCTATGCGATAGCCGATTGCATCTTGACTCATTTCAATAGACACAACGCCGACACGGAAACCTGCTCTCCAAGCAGCTACTGCTGTATAGATAAGAATCCAAGTCTTACCCATACCCAGTCTAGCAAGTATCGAGAACAGTTCACCAGATTTAGCCCAACCACCGATAAGTGCATCGATTTCAGGAAATCCAGTTGGAATGAACGCATTCGGGTCATTTGCTGTCTTAAGATATTTTTCTTGTCTATCACCTATCTGCTTAATCGCATCATAATCAGCATGCGTTGGGATTATAGCTCTGAGTTCATTTATCTTATCTTCCACCAAACCCATAAGCTGAATACCATCATCTGGAAATCTTTGCTGACCCTCCTCGATTGATTTAGACAGCTCATTCCATACATAGTTCTCCTTAATCTTGTAGACAAGAAACTCGCAGTCTTGAGAAACTTCATTCAGATTAGAACAAGGAAAATTCGGGAACTGCGACATCAGCTCACCTAAGGTTACAGAACCATACTGCAGATAACGAGTGCGAACAAATTCAAGATATCGATAACTTACTCCAAAAAATTTATAGGTACACACATCTTGGTACTCAAAATACTGAATACATTGGTTATTCATAACCATATTGATTATAATTTGTTCTGGTACAGTCATCTAAACACCCCTTTCATGACTTATCCTAAAGCGATTAGTACCGAATCCTTAGCTCGAGTTATAGCCGTATAAATCGCCGACTTCTTCATGAAAGAACACTGCTGATAGATAACATTCTGCCACTCAGAACCTTGACTCAGATGTACGGTAAGTGCGTATCCATATTCAATTTTAGGAGGTCGTATCGCCGAAGGAAAAAGTTCAGGACGAGTGGTACCTACGAAGCTAAACGTACCTATATCAGGTGTCTCCATAACCATATCAACAAGAGAATAATTCTGATTGTTGTGCTTAATCTTGCTAATTACACCTTGAGCTCCGTTTGTAAGTGCAAAGCCGTCTGAAGAAGTAATATTCGTATTCGTACGACAGATAACTCTATCACCTACACTAAGGGGCTTAGACATCTGTCTGAAGTCTAACGCAAGCCTCCGCATTCGGTTGTTCAGCTCTGTTCTTGAAACATTCGTGTCTGTCAGGACAATGTCTGCGTAGCAAAGTTCTTCATCAGAAACCGGTCCCTTACGAACCATGCATGAACCGTAACTACCTACCTTGAGTCGTCCTTGAAGAACTTCTTGCGACAGGTATATTACGGGGCTACCTTGTGCTTGACGCACAATTTCAGTCAGATAATAATCACAAGTTCTGAACACCGATGTGTCATTTACAGGAGGAAGCTGATTCGGGTCACCTACCAGAAGTGTAGGAATACCAAAAGACAATACGTCATTCAGCAGATTACCACCAACCATACTGCCCTCGTCGATAATGATGCACTTCACTCGAGCATCGAGCTCTTCTTTTAGAATGAAACGTGCTTCATCAGAACCGAAATCCCAACCTCGATTCATACTCTGCTCAATAATGTTAGCAAGATTCTTAAACTCGCTTTCGCCTGATGTTTCAAAGTCGATTGAACCGTCATCAGAATTTTCTGACTGAACGTGATAAATCTGGGAATGAATCGTACGAGCTGGGAGAGCTGCTTTGATAAGATTGTTTGCGGCTTTACCTGTAGGTGTAATAAGAAGACAATTTTCAACACCGATTGCTTCAGCAACAAGGGCTATAAGATAACTCTTACCACTACCTGCAGGTCCTCCGAGCTTGAACACATCAGATTCACGATTTTCATACCAAGACATAATTCGTTTGTACGCAACTTCCTGGCTTGATGTAAGTGCCATTAGAATTCCTCCTTTATCTTTGCGTCTCTTGCAATTCTATACATAATACTGCCCGCACAATGCAACGGGTCAGTCATAGATGTCGTTACAACGGTGATGCAAGATTTATTCTGTCTAGCATCATATATAGCCTGAAGCATCAAATCATCAATCTGCGTCAGATAAGAAAACAAACCATCAAGTACCAGACAACGAGCTCTAGCTGCTTTCTGAACCATAGCTTGAACTGCATTATCTCTCGCATAGCGGTCTTGCGTTCTATTCTGGTAACACAGCTGATTAACAGAAATGTATAAACCAACGTCCTGAGTATTGACAATGTATCTGCGAGAATTAAGATAAGACATAAGAATAGCCGCTGCGTTCGTGGTCTTACCTCGCTTCAAGCCACTCAACAATACTACACCATCGAATGTCTGAATATTATTACAGAGCTCGATGATATTTGGACGAAGATATTCTTTAGGAATGTTATTCATATCCTGAAATTTTTCAGGTACTTCTGCCTTACGCAACAACGTAGGAAACACGTCTACTACCAGATTATTCATTATCATTTAACTCCTTTCTAAGTACCGCGAGTGTATCGGGATTGCTTTTCGTATCATTCCAATATGGGTCTTGATAGTAGGATATATTCGCATACATCCTATCTTGCTCAGATGTGAACACGATGTGATTCCACTTCCTGGCTGTAGCTGTGAGAAATAGATAAGTCAATTCAGGAACGGTTATCGTACCTTTAGACGTAATCTTTCTTACACGAGACTGCTTATTAGAATCAGCAATATCATATACCTTAAGCACTTCATCTAGACAAGCATCCCAATCATTTATACTCAACTCTTTATTTTTCTTAACTCTCATTTCAAGATAACCAGCAGCAGCGTCGAGTAAGCTCTGGTCTTTAGGAAATCGACTTAGAACGTGTGACCAATAAGGCTGTGGCAGATTGTTTTTCATGGTAATACGCACCCCTTGTGTATAACATTTATTTTGCTTACGATTTGCTGTGGTTTTGCGTGTAGGACCGTGTTATAACGTA